>JAESFJ010000218.1_pt1 | contig 36475 bp, 41 predicted proteins | sample 9266161 | NCBI WGS metagenome assembly JAESFJ01 (sample SAMN14506165, study PRJNA617096) | algae metagenome | isolation source: Calothrix sp. FI2-JRJ7 and co-occurring heterotrophs from granitic desert soil | place: USA: Red Pass Lake area, Fort Irwin, California | collected 2000-06-01
TACAATGCTTACGCCGAGAGCCTTTAAATCATCAATCAGGGCAAAACTTGTGTTGGTGCAAAGCGATCGGGACTCTGTAATCTCGATTTCAAGCCGCTGAGGAGAGAGCGATGATCTCGATAAAGATCCCGCTATCGTCTGCAGTAGACTTCTCTCAATCTGCCTGGCAGACACGTTTACGGCAACTCGAAGCTCTTCCGGCCACCTGGAAGCCGCTGCACACGCCTGTTCGAGAGCCCACGCGCCTATCGGCACTATCAGGCCGGATTCTTCTGCGAACGGGATGAACTGGGCGGGCGAAATCTGCCCTCTTGCCGGGTGCTGCCAGCGAAGCAAGGCCTCAAACCCAACAATTCGGCCCTCTTCGATGTCCAGGATCGGCTGGTACTCAAGTTCGAATTCGTCATTTTGTAGCGCCCGAATCAGGTCCGCCTTGAGGTCCATCTGCTGGGCTTCCGATGCTGGTTCGCATCGGCAGGGGTTGCACAGGCTATCCGCATTCGCGGCATAGAGGGTACCGTGAAGTAGGGTCCAATCAAGGAGCCGCTGACCGCGGCCTAACGTGGAGACAGAGCCACACTGCGCGACCAGATACGGCCTGATGGCGGCAGCGACCCAGTGGAACACTCCGCTAACCACCTTTCGGGAAACTACAGCGCAGTTCGGGGCCATACTGTCTATGGGTGTCGAAGGGGCATGGCCTCGGGCACGTTCCATGGTGCATGGCCGGTAGCGCGTTCGAGGCACCTTGTCTGGGGTCGAGCCGGCATTGTGGGCCTAGCGTGGGCGTGAAAGCAGGCTGTTTGGATCCTGATGTTGGCATCGTGCTGAAGACGCTGTTCGGCCAGGTTGGCACAAAGTTTCGGCCATAAGACCTTCGATACCCATGAAACAGGTTTTCTCAACCTCAAAACTCCATCCGCGGGACCGGTTCGATTGCTGGCACAGTGTTGCCTGCGCAACCGTGGTCGATCACGATTCCGTCGCTGACTGCCGACCGAACTTCTTTGCCGTGCTTCAGTTTGAGCAGCTCGCAGAGACGGGGGTTGTGTACTTCGAGAATTCGCCGATGTCGATCTCACACACCGAGCGTCACATCGCGAGCAGGGATGCCGGCGAGCTATTCGTCTGCCAGCAGGTTGAGGGCGTCCTTGCTGTCGAGCAGGATGGTCGGGAGGTCAAACTGCAACCAGGCGACGTAACCATACTCGATCCGAGTTGGCCTTACGCGGGGCAGTTCTTGGTGCACTCCAAACTACTCGTGCTCAAGACGCCACGGCATCTTCTGGAATTGCGAGCGGGAAAATTGAGACAGCTGACAGCTTGCGCTATCAAGCCAAGCGCAGGTGATGGCGCCTTTCTAACGATGTTTCTTCAGGCGCTTCAGGCGCAAGTTGGTTTTTTGGGGCCTTCAGCGCAGAAGGTCATTCAAGATCAGGCTCTCGACTTAGTCGCGCTCTCGCTTTCCAGTCTCCTTGAAGGTGGTAACCCGCGCCTTTCGAATGCCCGTTCGCTGGTGCTGGCTAAGGTTCGTGCCGCGATCGAAGCCCGTCTTGCGGAGCCCGGTCCTGATGCCGCAACGGTTGCTGCGGCTGCGGGCGTGAGCGTTCGGTATGCCAATAGCGTCCTAGCCGAGCATCAAACATCGATTGGTCGCGCAATACTTGAGCGGCGCCTGGAGCGTTGTCGGCGAGTACTGGAAGATCCATCGCAGCGACATCGAACACTTGGCGATATCGCCTACGCCTTGGGGTTTTCCGATATGACTCATTTCGGTCGAAAATTCAAATCTGCCTATGGTGTGTCGCCGAGGGAGTATCGTAACGCTCACGCACTTCAGGATTGGAAGCGGGCCGAATAATCACGCGTCGAGCACTCGCATCTGCCCGCCGCAGGCTGAAAATGGCTGCGCATTTCCCGCACCCGCCCTTCCACGGCATATACCCGTTTCCTGAATGGAGGCGTCGAAGTGGCCGCGGCCAGGGCGGGTCTAGGACCGCACTCCTGCGATCTTATCGACCAAGCATCGCTCAAAACTGACGGTCATCAAGGCTTCCGCGACGAAGCAATTCTATCGTTCGGACCTGAAACGCCCGACGGACACGGATTTGCGTCCGGAATCCGGGCGTCGGAAAGAGCCGCGCGACCATGAGAACCGACGAAGATGTCAGGGACGATGTCGAGAGCGAACTCCGGTGGGATCCCGGCCTGGACGCTACCGACATCGTCGTCGCGGTCAGGGATAGCGCGGTGACCCTGACGGGTTTCGTCAAGAGCTTCAACGAGAAATGGGAAGCCGAGGACGTCGCAAAGCGCGTGGCCGGCGTGCTCGGCGTGGCCAACGATCTGGACGTCCGCCTGCCGTCGATCAGCCAGCGCCCGGATCCGGACATCGCTAGGGACGCGGTGACCACGCTCCTTTATGAATTGCCGGACCTTATCGACGACATCAAGGTTGTCGTGAAGGAAGGCCTGGTCAGGCTTGAGGGCGACGTCGAATCGCACCAGCAGAGGCGTCACGTTGCCCGTGCCGTACGGCGGGTGCGTGGGATCAAGGGCGTCATCAACACGATCAAGGTCAGTTCTCCCGTCGCACCAGAGGATATCCATCGGAAAATCGCGGAGGCGTTGAAGCGCAACGCGCTGCTCGAGGCCGCCAACATTGTCGTGGAAGCAAACGGGAACGAAGTGGTGCTGAAAGGAACGGTCCGTTCATGGGCCGAGCGCAAGGAAGCCGATGAAGCGGCCTGGCGCGCGCCTGGCGTCCTAAAGGTCGACAACCGCATCACCATCGCCAGCTAACGATTCAAGTCCCAGACGTGAACGGAGAGCACAATGACAAGCATCCCATCGACCGACAGCCCAAAAACCGAAGCGATGAACGACATACTCGCCAACAATTGGTGGGCCGTCGCGTTGCGAGGCGTCGTCGCCATCCTCTTCGGCATCGCCGCATTCGCGACGCCGCTCGTCACGATGCTGTCGCTGGTGGTGGTCTTTGCCGCCTTCAGTTTCGTCGACGGCGTCTTCGGAATCATCATGTCCGTGCGCGGTGCGCGCAAGGGCGAACGCTGGGTCTGGCTGCTCCTCAGCGGCATCCTCGGCATCGTCGCCAGCGCCGTTGCGATCCTGTGGCCCGGCATCACGGTTCTTGCCTTCGTCATTCTGGTAGCGGCATGGGCGCTGGTATCGGGCACGTTCATGCTGATCTCCGCATTCCGGCTGAAGATCGACCATGGCCGTGTCTGGCTGGTGATCGGCGGCATCGCAAGCATCGTGTTCGGGATTCTCCTCGTCATCTCGCCGTTCATTGGTGCCCTGGTGCTTACCTTCTGGACCGGCGCGCATGCGCTTGTGCTGGGCGCCACACTGCTCGTCCTGGCCTACAAGCTGCGGTCCCACCGCACCGGCCAGCCGAGCAATCTCGCCGCGGCCGGCACGGCTTGACCGGCCGTAAGGAGGAAAGACATGTCGGCGATGCTTGCCTCGGGGATGAAAGCACCCAGTTTCACGCTGCGCGTGACGCCCGACCAGACACTTTCCCTGTCCGAGTTCGCAGGACGGCGCGTGATCCTGGCCTTTTATCCGGCGGACTGGAGCCCGGTCTGCGGCGACCAGATGACGCTCTATAACCACGTCCTTTCCGAGTTCCGAAAAAAGGGCGCTGAGCTGGTGGGCATATCCGTGGATGGGGCATGGTGCCATCAGGCCTTCGCCCGGGACCGGAACCTCCATTTCCCGTTGCTGGCGGATTTCCATCCCAAGGGAGAGGTGTCGCGAGCCTACGGCGCCTATCGCGACGACGTCGGCGAGAGTGCTCGCGCCCTCTTCATTGTCGATGAGAACGGCATGATCGCGTGGAGCCACCTGTCTCCGGTCGCGGTCAATCCCGGAGCGGACGGCATTCTCGACGCCCTCGACCAGATGCCAAGCCCGGAGCAGAAAAATGTCGACGCTCAAAGTTCCCGTAAATCCGCGTGACCACAGGCGCGGCGGGCCGAACGCACCCATCACGCTTGTGGAATATGGCGACTATCAGTGCCCTCTTTGCGCCATCGCCAACCCGGTCGTCCGATCCTTGGAGGACCGATATGGCCAGGCCCTGTCTGTTGTCTTCCGGCATTTCCCGCTGATCGAAATTCATCCGTTCGCCGCGACGGCAGCGGAGGCGGCAGAGTATGCTGGCGATCACGGACTGTTTTGGGAAATGCACGACGCCATCTTTTCAAACCAGCATCGGCTAAGCATACAGCTCCTGTTCGCCATAGCCGGCACCTTGCAGCTGTCGCAGATCGGGCTTCGCGATTCGATCGCTCGGTCGCTGCACGCCGACAAGATCCAAGCCGACTTCATCGGTGGCGTCCGCAGCGGTGTCAACGGAACGCCGACCTTTTTCGTCAACGGGTTGCGACACGAGGGCGGCTTCACGGCGCCGGAGCTTGCCGCGTCGATCCAGACCGCGATGGACGCCCTGGCTCCCGTGCGCTGAGTCCCAGCGCGGTTGGGAAAACTGACAGGCGTCAAGGCAGTCGTGGCGATTTCGTTCAACTCTCACGGAGCCTGCGAAGCTGGAGGAACGGGATTACACCCGGCCCGCCGACATCGCTCCCAAGCACAGAGGATTCGTGATGCAACAGAACAGCGCTTCCGACAAATATCGCAATTTCCGCCTCGCACTGGCAACCGGCGGGAGCATGCTCCTGACGATCGCCATCTTCCTGCCGTCAGCCACACGACCGGCCTTCTCGCAGAATGTCGTGGTAATCGACGTCGATGTTAAGGAAGTAGCCAAGGGCTACCGCGCTTCCGAACTCGCCGGCGCAGATGTCGAAAATAGTACGGGAGAGACGATCGGTTCGATCGAAGACCTTATCATCGACCGCGAGAAGGTCTTGTTCGCGATCCTTCAGGTCGGCGGCTTTCTCGGCATTGGCGGCTTTCTCGTCGCCATTCCCTACAATTCACTGGAGATCAACGAGGATGGCTCGAAGATCGTGCTCGCCCAGGGAAGTAAGGAAGAACTGCAGAAACTGCCGGAGTTCAAATACGAAGAAAAGTAATTGTCGCACCACTCCCGTTGTCGACGCCCCGCCACCAATGACGGGGCGTTGGTTTGTTTAGCGAATCGCAACTTTGGAAGGTGGCGCCATTATTGCAAGAAAGCCGCCTCGTCTTTGCAAAACTGATGATCATCAAGGCCCGAAATGTCGCTCCGGCTAGGTTGCAATCGTGCTGTCGCACTGCATGGCCCGGCCAGATGAACGCGCCCCGGTTACGTCCCTCCCCGCCTGGCCGGGCTTCCGCAGTGCCTGATTCTGAACCCGGACAGGAGGCATTTGTGATCGGAATGACAGGCAAGCTGACACGCCGCGAGCTTCTGGCGCGGATCGGCACCGCCGCCGGAAGCGCCGTGATGTACCAGGCGATGACCAGCCTCGGTGTCGCCCAGGAGAGCCCTTACAAGGGCCCGCCAAAACTCGAGGGTGATGTCGCTGGCACATCGGTATTGATCCTTGGCGCTGGGCTCGCCGGCATGACTGCGGCACTTGAACTGAGTGCCGCGGGTTACCAGGTCGTGGTGCTCGAATATCGGGAACAGGCAGGCGGCCGCAACTGGACGCTGCGTGGCGGCGACACCTATACCGAACTGGGCGGCTACACGCAGAAGGTCGGGTTCTCTGAAGGCAACTATCTCAATCCTGGTCCTTGGCGTATCCCTTATCACCACCACGGCGTGCTCGATTACTGTCGCCGCCTGAATGTGGCGCTCGAACCCTTCATCCAGGTCAATCACAACGCTTTCCTGCATTCCATCAAGGCATTTGGGGGAAAGCCGCAACGCTACCGCCACATCGCCACCGATTTCCGCGGCGGCGTCAGCGAGTTGCTCGCCAAGGTCGTCAACCAGAAGCAACTCGATGATCAGGTCACCGTCGAGGAGAAGGAAATCCTGCTCGAAGCATTGCGCAGCTATGGCGTGCTCGACGAAAACTTCGCCTACAAGGCGGGCGTGCACGTCAGCGAATATCGCGGCTGGGCCAGAGACCCCGGCGGCGGCCTTTCGGGAAAACCGGAACCGTCCGAACCGCTGCCCTTCCGCGAGGTGGTAAGTTCACGCCTCTGGCGTAGCCTTTCCGTGGGTGACAACTACGAATTCCAGATGCCGATGTTCCAGCCGGTCGGCGGTATGGACATGATCGGCAAGGCTTTAGAACGCGAGGTGGGGAAACTCATCACCTACAATGCCAAGGTCATTTCCATTCGGCAGGACGAGCAAGGGGTGACTGCAACCTTTGCAGATCGCGAAAAGCCGGGCGAGGCACAGACTACGAGCGCCCAATATTGCATCTGCACCATACCCTTCTCGATCCTCGGGCAGATCGACCACAATTTCTCCAGGCCGGTCACCGACGTGATCAACGCGATGTACTACGAGGGCTCGGTCAAGTTCGGCCTCCAAATGAAGCGCCGCTTCTGGGAAGAGGACGAGCACATCTTCGGCGGCATCTCCTACACCGATCTGCCTATCTCACTCATCAGCTATCCGCAGTCCGACTTCTTCAAGCCAGGACCGGCTGTGCTGCTTGGCGGCTACAGTTGGGATACTTTCGCCTATGAGTTCAACTCCCTGAGCCCCGAGGAGCGGGTGAAGAAGGCGGTGGAATTCGGCCGGCTGATCCATCCGCAATACGAAGCCGAGTTCGACAACGGCATCGCCGTTTCCTGGCATCGCGTGCCGTGGGTGCTTGGCTGCTTCGGCATCTGGAGGGATCGCGAAGGTCAATACGACATCGCCGCCAGGGGAGACGGGCGCACCTACTTCGCGGGCGAGCACATCTCCTCCATTCCGGCGTGGCAGGAAGGCGCGATCCTGTCCGCGCTCGACACCATTTCGCGGCTGCATGACCGCGTCATCAAGAGTTGAGGATGTATCCCCATGAAACCCCTTCTCCTCGCCTCCCTCATCATTCTCGCCGCTCCGGCGGCAATGGCGCAGGATTCGAGTTTTGCCGATCCGTCGCATTTTTCCGGCAAGACGGGCGACGAGATCTACCGTGGGATCTGCCAAGGCTGTCATATGCCAGATGGCGAGGGCGCTGTTGGCGCCGGCAAATATCCTGCGCTTGCCGAGAACGAGAATCTGGAAGCGGCCGGCTATCCCATCTACCTCATTATCCACGGCCAGAAAGCGATGCCGCCCTTCGGCGAAGTGCTAGATGACGGGCAAATTGCTGCCGTCGTTGACTACATCCGCACACATTTCGGCAATAACTACACCGACCCTGTCACATTGGATGACGTGACCAGTTCAAGATGAAACGGGCACGACCCGACAGAGCGCCTCTTCCGCCGGGTCAGGTCGATCGTCAGTGCAGATGGCTCTGTTGCACAAATCCCGTGAGGGATTCATCTTGTGAATCCAGTGTGGTAGCTGTGATTCATGACCAGACCCAAGCCCCCGACCTACAAGACCAGGAACTGGCCAGCCTATAACGAAGCGCTCAAGCGCCGCGGCTCGCTGACGATCTGGTTTGACCCCGAGATGAGTTGGGATGCCGCGCCGTCAGGCAGGCGTGGCCGCCAGCAGAGCTACAGCGATGCCGCGATCCAGACGTGCCTGTCGATGAAGGTGTTGTTCGGCATGGCCTTGCGGCAGACGACCGGGTTCGTCGAGAGCTTGCTGCGGCTGGTCGGCCTGAACTGGGCAGTGCCGGATTTCAGCACGCTGTCCCGCCGTCAGAAGACCCTCGCCGTGAACATCCCGTATCGTGGTTCCAAAGGGCCGTTGCACCTGCTGATAGACAGCACCGGCATCAAGGTCGAGGGCGAAGGCGAGTGGCATGCGCGCAAGCACGGTGGCCCGAAGCGGCGTGTCTGGCGCAAGATTCATCTCGGGATCGACGAGCAAACGCTGGAGGTCAGGGCTGTCGAGGTCACCGGGAGCCACATCGGTGATGCGCCCGTTCTGCCCGATCTTCTCAGTCAAATCCCGGAGGACCAGGAGATCGGCAGCGTCACCGCCGACGGCGCTTACGACACGCGCAAATGCCACGATGCGATCGCCGACCGCAGCGCTCATGCCGTCATCCCGCCCCGCAAGAACGCGAAGCCCTGGAAAGCTATCACAGCCGGAGCCATGGCCCGAAACGAAGCCCTTCGCGCCGCGAAATATCTGGGGCGCACCCTCTGGCGACGATGGAGCGGATATCACCGCCGAAGCCGCATCGAAACAAAGATGCATTGTGTGAAACTGCTGGGCCAGCGCCTCATGCGCGGGACTTCGACCGCCAGGTCGCCGAACTCCAGGTCCGTATCGCTGTCCTGAACGGTTACACCGCGCTCGGCATACCCGTCACGGAAGCTGTGGGATAAGTCCGTCCGGGGAAGGGGGAACCTCGGCCATCACCCGATTTGTGCAACAGAGTCTCGTGGCTGGGTCAGTTCTCAGTGACATCCAACAGCTTATTTTGCGGTTGTGGTTTTGACCTCGATTTTTGCACCAGGGCCATGGCATTTCCGTTTCTAAAATCGCTGCTACGATAAGCGCGCTATTTTACTCTTTGACTCGGGAGCCGCTCGCCAGGTGACGACAGTTCTTGCGACAATACTGGCTGTTTTTGGCGCCTTGGCAGTCGCCTATTGCGTCTGGGCCGCGATTGCATCGGCGCGCACACCACAGGGTGCAGCCGCTTGGGTCGTCTTTCTCGTTTCATCGCCGTGGTTCGGCGTTCCAGCCTTCCTTGTGCTCGGTCGCCGCAAAGTCCGCGACTATCGCGCGGCATGGCGAGAAAGCCATGACCTGTTCAGCATACAAGATACCGAAGCGAGCAGAGGCACCCTCCCGTTTGAACGGGAGAAAACGCTGCGCGCGCTCGAACGCATCGGGGGACTGCCCTTTACCGGCGGAAATGAGGTCCGGCTGCTGATCGACGGCGGCGCGACCTTCGATGCCATCTGCGCAGTGGTCGACAGCGCGCGCGAAAGCGTATGTGTGCAGTTCTACATCATACGAGACGACGGGCTTGGACGGCGCTTGGCGGATCACCTCGTTGCTGCCGCCGCGCGCGGCGTGAAGGTCCGCGTGATGTATGACGGGGTGGGCAGCCAGAAACTGCCGGAGGCCTGGGCCGCCAGATTGCGCGACGCCGGTGTCGCCGTGCTGAACCCGGATCACTCCAGAGGTCCAACATCGCGGTTGGAGATCAACTTTCGTAATCATCGCAAAACGGTTGTCGTCGACGGTGACGTGGCCTTTGTCGGCGGGCACAACGTGGGCGACGAGTATCTCGGCCTTGACCCGCAGTTCGGCCGCTGGAGAGACACACATGTCGAGATCCGGGGGCCGGTCGCGGGGCAGATACAAGCCGTTTTCGCGGAGGACTGGCATTGGGCCAGCGGCGAGTCCCTGACGGACGATTTGCCATGGGAGGCGGGTGACGCGACGGACCCGGAAAACGCGACGCTTGCAGCCCTAGTGCCAACGGGGCCCGGAGACCCGATCGACAGCGGTAGCCTGATGTTCTTCACCGCGATCACGGCTGCCCGGGACAGGATCTGGATCGCCTCGCCCTATTTCGTACCGGACACCGACATCATGTCCGCGCTCGTCTCTGCGGCCCTTGCAGGTCGGGATGTGCGGATTCTGCTCCCCTCCACGATCGACCATTATCTGCCGTGGCTCGCTTCGCACGCCTATTTCGACGAATTGCGTGCAACAGGCGTGCGGTTCTTCCGCTATTGCGACGGCTTTTTGCACCAGAAGGTCATTCTCGTGGATGACGATCTGGCAGCGGTCGGGACCGCGAACCTCGACAACCGTTCCTTCCGGCTCAATTTCGAGAGCATGGTCTTCGTCGCAGACGGGGCCTTTGCGTCCGACGTGGAGCGCATGCTGTCTGACGATTTTGTACAGAGCGATGAACTGATCAGCGCGCTTGTCGATCAGCCGCTTCACATCCGGATCAGTTCGCCTCTTGCGCGGCTTTGGGCACCGCTTCTTTGAGAGTAATGAGGATTGTCAGCTACAACATACGAAAGGCGGTCGGACTGGATCGCAGGCGCGACCCGGAGCGTATTCTCGCCATCCTGCGCGAGGTCGATGCCGACATCGTTGTCTTGCAGGAGGCCGATCGCCGTCTGGGCAGGCGATCTGCCGCCTTGCCGCCGGAGATGATCCGGGGAGAAACGGATTACCGCATCGTCGATCAGCGGGCAGCGACGTGAGCCTCGGCTGGCACGGAAACGCGATTCTCGCGCGTGATGGTTTTGATGTAGAGGCGATGGACAGGCTTGACCGTAAGCGGCGCCTGTGCCCCACCTTCCTTGTATTCACACGGTCTGAGATTTCGCGCCTGACGGAGATTGTGCGGGAGTTTCGCGATGGCGACTACGTTGGAGTTTCTCAGGGACTATGGGGTAGACATCCGACCGAACGGGCAGCGGCGCTTGCCGGATGAGATCAAGGCGCGGATCGTGGCCGAGAGCTTGAAGCCGGGGGCGACGGTTAACGCGGTCGCGGCGCGATATGGGCTTCGGGCGAACCATCTGTCGGAATGGCGCGGTCGGGCGCGGGATGGCCGGGCTTGTCGCAAACCTTGCAGTAGGCTGAGACTACCCCGCGAACGGTGGCATTTTCACGCTTTGTTAACCTTTTGAAGTCCGAAGAGGCGCCCGAGCAGGTCATTCTGGTCGTTGATTGTCCAGTCGCCGGAAAAGCCGAAGCCTTTGCGCAGCCACAACATCGCTTCGAACCCAGCGATCGTCCGGCGCGCCGTTTTGAATGACTGGAAGCAGCCGATCTTGGGCATGTTCTTCTTGACCCGGAAGTGGTCGCTCTCGATGCCTTGCTGGAGGTGCTTCGTGACATAATGTACCGGGCTCGGATGCAGGAGCCCGTCATCGATGGCTGTTTTGATCGTTGAAGGAAACGTGTTAGCGCCATCTGTACCGATCTTACCCGGCGATAGTAGCGGCTCATCCTTGAGCATCTTACGGAAGAAGCGCTTGGCGGCGTCGAGATCGCGCTTCGCGGTGAGCAAGAAGTCGACCGGGTTTCCGTGCTTGTCGATGGCGCGGTACAGGTATCGCCACTTGCCCCGGATCTTGACGTAGGTCTCGTCAATCCTGACTGAGCCACAATGCGGTCGGCGAAACTGGCGTAGGCGCTTCTCGATTACAGGTGCATAGGCGAGGACCCAGCGGTTGATTGTACTATGGTCGACCTCGAAGCCGCGCTCGCGGAACATCTCCTCGAGATCTCTGTAGCTGAGCGGATACCGTAGATACCATGTCACTGCCTGCACGATCAGCCATGCCTCGAAATGCCGCCCTTTGAAATCGTCCTTCGACTGGCGCTTCAGCTTTTCGGCAATGGCATTCAGAATCATGGCTACGCTCCGCTACATCGGGAGCTGAATTTCCACCGTTGTGGTCAACAGCTAGTTAACCAAAAGAATTTGCGACACGCCCCGAAATACTCTCCGACTATAGCGTCATGCGTGATCAGGTGCGGGCGTGCTCTCAGTGATCTGAGAAACATAGTTATCTTGATGTTGACCCTGCTAAACCCTTAGCCCCGCCCATCTAACCATAAGACTACCGACCAGCATGCTCGCTCCAGTCGCGACAAGGAGGGGGCCGGCGAACTCGTCGGCTACAATGCCCGATGCCGCGGAAGCCGACAGCAGCATCAGGCTGAATTCTCCTCCGTGGCCCAGGATGATCCCAGTCCTCCATGCGGTCTGAAGCGACTCGCCGAATAGTCGGGCGACGACCAAAACGATCAGCGTCTTGCCCGCAAATATGATCGCGAGCCAGCTCAGCACGACTGGCCACGCATACGGGATAATCCAAAGTGGCAATTGCGTTCCGATGCCGACGAAGAAAATCCCGACAAACAAATCGCGGAAGGGCCGGATCTCGTTCTCGACGGCATGGCGCGCGTCACCCTCGCCGATGATCATGCCGGCCGCGAATGCGGCGAGTGCCGGAGAAAGACCGACGGAGGTCGCGACGATCGCAGACCCGAGCGCAATGGTGAGCGCGAGGAGTTGGGCGAGTTCCGGATCGCCACGCGACGCGACCCAACGGGCAAGCACCTGCAGGGGGCCACGGGCAATGAACAGAGCTGCAACCAATGCCGTAGAACTGGCGATGACCGTTATCACGCCATGTCCCTCGGCGGCTCCGCTCATCGAATCGTGCAGAAGCAGGAATGCAACAGCTGCCAAGTCTTGAAACAGAAGCACTGCAATGGACAGACGTCCTTGGGCCGATCCCAGAGCGTTCGCGCTTGCGAGCACCTTGAGGCACATGGCCGTGGATGACATGGCAACGGCCCCGCCGATGAGGATTGCGGGGACGGGCGCGAGATCGAAGATCAGACTCGCTACCAACGATACCGTTATCGTCGTGACTGCAACCTGCGCGGCTCCAAGACCGAAGACATGCTTCCTGAGCGTTACGAGCTTCTCGAACGAGAATTCCAGGCCAAGAGCGAACAGCAGGAGTACCACTCCGATCTCGCCAATGCTGCTCAGGGCAGCGCTCTCAGCAATCAGGCCGAGGCCGGCAGGTCCGATGATTATGCCGGCAAGAATGTAACCGACGATACTGGGCACGCCGATCCGTGAACATATCGTCACGAGCACGAACGCGGCAAAGACCAACAAGGCCGCACTTTCGACAAATCCAGTCACGCCATGCATGTTCTTCTCCTGATATCATGTCGCAGGAAATGCCAATACTTGTATACTCTAAACGTGCGACCGCGCCCACTGCGCTATCTGCGCGGCAGGCATTACACCGCTCGTCCTCGCGATTTCCTTGCCGCCCCTGAACAAGATCATGGTGGGAATGCCGCGGATCCCGTAACGGTCGGTGATCTGCTGTTCGGCTTCGGTATCGAGCTTGCCGAGACGGAACTGGGGTTCGAGCGAACGCGCCGCAGCCTCGAACTGAGGTGCCATCATCTTGCATGGCCCGCACCATTCCGCCCAGAAATCGACGAGCAGGGGCAGATCGGCATCGGCGTGTCGGTCGAAACTGGCGGCGGTCAGTGTGACTGGCCGGCCCTCGAACAGGGCGGCGCCGCAGCGGCCGCAGCTGGGGTTATCCGTCAGTCGTTCCTGCGGAACGCGATTGACGGAACTGCATTTCGGGCAAGCAACGGTGGGCATTCTGTTCTCCCTTTGAGTGTCGTTTCGGAGGGGCAGGCAGGGCGGCGCCGTTCAGCGCGAGGTCGTGGCCCGCCGGGCCTCTCGGTGGCGGGGTTCGGGCAGGTATTCGACGCCGCCGCCCAGACGGCGGACGGGCTGCGGATAGAGGGTCATCAGCTCGAGTATTTCTTCGGGCATGTCGGTCCGTACCGGCAGCCCCATCTCGCGCGCCTCTTCCGCAGAGATAGGGTAGTCGTGCGTCCAGGTGCCGGTGGCCAGCTGCGCCGCCAATGTCGCCGCCTTTTCCTCGTCCATCTTGTCGGTCAGGAGCCGTCGCGCTACGGTCTCGACTTGGGCGATCGCCTTTCGACCGACATCGGCCAAGACCAACGTCTGGTCGTCGATTTCCGTGATCGGCTTTTGCTCGACGACCCTGATGAGTGAAGCCGCGGGCATTTGGCCGAGTTGCGGATCGATCGGGCCCAGCACGGAGTGGTCGCACATCACGATCTCGTCTGCGGCCAGAGCGATCAGCGTTCCCCCCGACATGGCGTAGTGCGGCACGAAAACTGTGACCTTGCCCTTGTGTCCCTGGATGGCGCGAGCAATCTGCGTGGCAGCGAGGACCAGTCCGCCGGGGGTGTGCAGCACGATGTCGAGCGGCATTTCGGCGTCCGTCAGCTGGATCGCGCGCAGGACTTCCTCGGAGTCGTTAACGTCGATGTAGCGAACCAGGGGAAAACCTAGGAGGTTCATCGTCTCCTGCCGATGGATCATCAGGATCACCCGGCTTCCGCGCATCCTCTCGATTTGAGCGATCTTCCGAGTGCGCATCGCCTCCAGATACTTCCTCTGCAGTGCCGGCTGCAGTGCGGAGACGATGAAGAACAGCCAGAGCAGTTGCATCAAATCCATGGATTTCCTTTTCCTTTCCTTCGCCCATCCGGCAGGAAGCCGTATATTCCCTCGTCGCGGTAGTAGTTGCGATAGGTGACTGCAGGCCTGCGTAGAATCGGACTAGGCCGCGTGGACGAACCGGCACAGGGGGGATTCCCCCGAGGCGGATGACGTGATTCGAGGCTGACCTCTGGAGAGGAGGTCGGCCTTGGTTCGGGATCGTTTGACGGATGCGGAGTGGGCGATCTTCGCCCCGTTCCTGACGGAGCAGTCGGCCCGCGGCGGCCACCCGCTACGACCACACCGCTTCCAGCTTTCTCGGCTTCGCCCTGCTCGGCTGCATCCGCTTATGGATCAGGTTCGTCCACGCGGCCTAATGGGGTGAAAAAGCATACACTCCTGAGCAAAGAGAGGGGCGCGACGCGCCCCTCTTACGCCCTATCCAGCGGTTTCAGAACAACTTGGACAGCTTTGCCTTGATTTCATCGAGCCAGCCTTTTCCGCCGCCTCCCCCAGCCGTCTTTTGCTTGACTTTCCTGAGTTCAGCATACAGGGGCTCAAAGTCCTTCTTCTTTCCATAGCCCAGCAGTTCTGCCATTTCCAACTGCTGCCGCGCTTCGTTCAAGAATGTCTCCAGGCGCTCATTGGACGCTTCGCTCCGCTGACCATCTTCTACCAAGGTCTCGGCGCGCTTCAGGAGCAGCCTGGCGCGCAGGGCGGGCAGCGGATGCACGCTGCGCGTCTCGACCAGCGTGCTGAGCGCTGCCTGCAGCGCGGCTTTGGCTTCTTCAATCTTGCCCTGATCGATCAGCGGCACGACTGACTTCACGGCTGCGGGATAGGACGCCAGAGGGATGTTGGTGACCGCGATCACGATTTCACTGGCCAGCAAAGCCAGCACGTGACGTGCCTGTTGCACCTCGCCATGTTTGAGGGCATCCAGCGCCTCGTCGGTCATCGCCTCAATGGTTTCCGTGTTGGCGAACAAGTCGTGCACGATGGTGCGCACATCAACGGGGGCCAGGGCAAGCGTGGGTTCGCGCGCAACAATCAGCTCCAGCTTTCCAGTCACTTCGGCCAGCATTGCCAATGCGCGTGCAGCGTCCTTGCCGTCAAGTGCGGCCAGCGCTGATTTGGTCAGCGCCAAGGCCGAGACGGCCTCATCGAGGACTTGTTTACGTTTGTCTGCCGCCTGCGAGCCCGTTTCCTTCTGAACCTCAGGCTGTACCTCCGTGACGACTTCAGGCTTGGCCTCTGGACTGACAGGAAGGCTGCTTACCGCGGCCTGTTCGTTTATTTCTTTGTTCGTCGCATTGGGATTCGATGTTTGCTCATTCATGGTGATATGCCTCGTATGAGTTAGTGAAAATAGGCGAATCTATTGGGGCTGACTGCGAACATCGCGAGACTGACCGACCGAACAGTCGGCCCCTTCATCACCTCAAAACAGCTTTTGGAGGCGCGTCTTCAACTCGTCGAACCATCCCTTGCCGCTTTTGCCACCAGCCGACTTTTGCTCAATGGACTTCACCTGATCGAAGATGGGTTTGAAATCCGCCTTCTTGCCATAACCCAGGATCTGCGCCATCTCGATCTCCGTGCGCACGGACGACAGCAAGGTGCTGAGCTCCTCGTTCTGCTTGGCATCGCGCTTGTCGGTCTCGGCCAGCTTTTCAGCTTTTGCCATCGCGGCTTCAGCCCGTAGCACGGGCAGAGGAAAGGCGACCGAGGTCACCACCAGCGTGTTCAGTGCTCGGGCGAGTTCCGCCTTGGCGTCGTCGATCTTGCCGCTGTCGATGAGCCGTGCGGCCGACTTGATCGCTGCCGGGTACGTTGCCATCGGCAGGTTGTCGGTTTCGATCACGATTTCGCTGGCCAGATTGGCGACGATGGGCCGGGCCTCTTGCACCTCGCCATCACCCAACAACTCCCGAGACAACTCGACCGCTTTCTTCACCGTTTCCACGTTGGCGTGGATATCGTGGGTGATGACGCGTACATCGACCGGCGCCAAAGCAAGTTTGGCGTCGCGTGCCAATACCAGTTCCAGCTTTCCGCTGGCCAGTTCCAGCGCAGCGAGCGCCTCCTTGGTCTTCTTTGCATCAAGGAGTGTCAAAGCCTCCTGGGTCTTGGTGAGCGCCGTGATGGCGTCCTGAGTGAGCTCAGCACGCTTTTTTTCGGCTTCCCGGGCGGCCTTGTCATCTACCTGTGGCTGCGCCGCCTTGGATGCGGCAGAGGGTGCTGCAGCACCTGGGCTAGAACCTGCCGCCGATTGGGCCTGAGCCGGTCCGCTAAGTCCGACGACGACCGCCAGGGCAAGTGCGGAGAAGGTTGATTGGGGCTGTTTGATATTCATGATCTTGGGCTCCTAATTAAAGTTAGTTGACTGAGATTTCAATCTGTTTCGGTTTGGCTTGCTCGGCCTTGACAAGCCGCACTTCCAGCGCGCCGTCTTTCATCGAAGCCGTCACCTTGGTCGGATCAACGTTGTCAGGCAAGACAAAGTTGCGCACAAAGTGACCTGCCACTGAACTTTCATCCAGCGGCGATTAGAGTCTCGACCGTTTCTGTTACGCCGTTGGGCGCGGGTTGAGCAACGGGCGGAGACGCGAAGCCGTCAATGAGCTCAGTGTTGGAGCCGGTTGCGGAGAGGGTTCCGGCGAAGGCCGCCGGGGTCTGGTATCCGAGCGAGGAGTGGGGTCTCGCGGTGTTGAAGTCCTGCCTCCATTCGGCGATGGCGCTGCGCGCATGGTCGAGGCCGAAGAACAGGCTCTCGTTCAAGAGTTCGTCGCGCATCCGGCCGTTGAAGGATTCGACGTAGCCATTCTGCATCGGCTTTCCCGGCGCGATGTAGTGCCATTCGACACGGTGATCCTTCGACCAGGCGAGGATGGCGTTCGAGGTGAACTCGGTGCCGTGGTCGGACACGATCATGCCCGGCTTGCCACGACGGGCGATCAGATCGGTCAGCTCACGTGCCACCCGACGACCGGAGATCGATGTGTCCGGGATCGCGGCCAGGCACTCGCGCGTGACGTCATCCACGATATTGAGCACGCGAAAGCGCCGCCCGCAGGCGAACTGATCGTGCACGAAGTCCAGGGACCAGCGCGCGTTCGGTCTTGCTTCGACCAGGATCGGCGCTCGTGTGCCCACCGCGCGTCGCCGCGCCCGGCGCTTGCGCACCGTCAGGCCCTCCTCGCGGTAGAGCCGGTAGATGCGGTTGACGCCAGACGTCTCGCCCTCCCGCCGCAGCAGGACGAACAGGCGCCGGTAGCCGAAACGCCGGCGCTCGTTTGCGAGGTCACGCAGCTTGCCGCGCAACTCCGTCTCGGCCCATGGAAACATCTCATTTCCCCGAGTGCATGCAGCTGGCCGTCATCACGTCGTCTTTCTTGCAATTGTCACACCCGTCCACGCCGGAGGATCAGAGGCGGGGAAGGATTCGAGCGAGGCTTCGAGGACCGGATCGAAACTCTCCCTGTCGCTGGTAGACGGGTCGGCCGTGCTCTCATGCTGGACGCCTCTTGAGAGGCGGCGATCGGGGCGGAACGGGACCCGGAAGGCTCCCGGGGCATCGACGCCCCTGTGCAGCCGGTGGCGCGTCTCACCCGCCCAAGGGTTCGCCATCCGAGCTCCCCCAGCGTCCTCGCGCACGACATAATGCCAGTCCTGCCGCTCTGCGAAGTCCACGGCGCTGTCGCGATCCGGAAACTTCAGCCGAATCGAACGATAGGGATCGTTGCTGGAGGTATATCCCATCAGCGGCTCGACCTGCAGCGGCCGAGACGGCTCGAATTCCAGTATCCAGTAGTTGGGCCGCGGCGCCGACGTCATCGCGGAACGAGCCGGCCGGTAAATGATCGCGGTCGGAACGTCCCAGGATGGCAGATCGGTTCCGGGAATTTTCGGCGGGAATGGTGGGCGATTATGGCCGCGCATATCAGTTCTCCCGGGTGTCGGTGGATACGAGAAGGTGACGTTCGAGATCGTCGAGTTTTTCCATTCGCCTCGAATTCAGGCGAACGGCGCGTTCGGTGTTCTGCGAAGGAAAGGCAGCAGCGTGCAGGACGTCCGACCGCATTGCTATCGTGAGATCGGCGACGGCATTCATCACGCCCTCTCCGTCCCCGTCCGAGAGCGTGCCGTCAGCAAAACCGGACTGCAAGCTCTCCAGTACCTGCTCGAAGCTGGACACGACCCCTGCACTCGCGACCACAGCCATCTTGTGGCTGAGAACACGCAGTTCATCGATCAGCTTCGCATCGTGCCTTGCGGTTTCCACGATCTCTGCGACCTTCTCGATGCAGGCCATGTAAATGTCGCACTGCTGCTGGAGGATGATGACCCTTCCTTCCTTGCGAAGCTCGAGATCGGTCTGGCGATTGAGAAGCGCCGCGGTCAGAATGATCGTCACGACAGCGCCGAGGAAGATGAGCGTCATCTCCTGCGCGAATGGCAGTATGTCTTCGGCAAGATACATCGAACGAAAAACGAAAACGATGCCGATGCCCAAGGCAGCGGCCGCAGCAGCAAATGCCAAGTCAGGCAGGCGGTTCGACATCAGCACCTCGCATTTTCGGTGTCAGGTGGCATGCACGGCTTTGCATCGGCGTCCGGCGCCACTGCGTCCCGGTGCCGCAGGAAGATCGGCGTCGGACCGCTGCCGAACGGATTGAAGCCGGTGCTCAGGCAACGGTCGAAGATCGTTTCGTCCCATCGGGTGAAGTCGTTCTCGCCGCCGGCAAGGCGCCGGTCATCTGCCACAGCGCACATCACACCTGCGCCGACCGGGGCTGGCCGGCGATGGTGCCGTCATTCGGGCGATCCGCCTTGCGCAGCCGCAGCCCGAGGAGGATCATCATCACCCCGAAGATCGCGGCGTAGAAGCCGATCAGCCAGCCGAGCGCGAGGAAGCTTTCGACCGGGCGCGTCAGCAGCATCCAGGTCACGACGACACCGAGAACGACCGAGAGAAGGCCGCTCAGGATCAGCCAGATCTCGCCCTCGATTTCCTTGCGCAGGCGGATCGCTGCCGCGATCTCGAGGGCACCCGAGAACACGGACCAGAATGCGATGCTGGCCCAGAGGAATGTCGCAAGCACAAGCGTCGCGACAAAAGGCGAGACAACCACGACGACGCCCGTGGCGATGCCCAGAATGCCGCTGAACATCAGCCAGCCCCAGCGTTCGCCCTTGCGGATGTTACGTATCGCGGCGACGAGGCCGAACACGCCGTCGGCAAAGGCGAACGCGCCGAAGACCAGCGTGAGCGCCAGAAGCGATTCCGCAGGCATGACGAAGGCTAGCACTGCGATGATCAATGCGAGCACGCCGCGTAACACGAATGCCCACCAGTTCCCGGACAGGCTGCACAGCATGTCCTGCATCGTGTCGGATTGTTTTGCAGAGGTTGTCGTCATTGGTCCATCTCCTGTTCAGGTTTCAACTCAGTAGTACCGATTGTCTCCGCGCCGGCCAGGGCGGCCGCCACGCGGCGGCGGTCCTCGACCGGTTGAGGCAGACACTGCGTCCGGGCAATTTCCCTTTCCACGGGCGCGCGCCCCGATGCCTCGCCGATCAACCCGGCTTCGACCAGCGTGCCGCGCAGTGTCTCCGCCGCGTTCTCTGCAATCTTCAATACTTCCGCCTCAGTGAGACCCAGGAGGTGCGCCGTCTCCGCGATCGTGGCGTCTTCCAGGTACATCCGATACAGGACGCGGCGCTCGACCGGAGCAAGATCTGCGATAGCCCGGTGCAATGCCATGGCGATCTTACGACGATCCACTTCGGTCTCGGGGTCTGTGCCGCCGTCGTCGGCGATGAGGTCCTCCAGCATCAGCACTTCGTCGGGCTGGTAGAACTCGAACATCGCCTGATCCGCCTCGGTCGGATCCTCCGCCGGGGCCTCGGGTTCCGCCTCGATGGAGGCGGCATCCTCAGGCACGGCGCGGCGGGCGGCGCGGGATTCTTCGTCGATGGTCTCAAAAGCCAGCCGTTTCAGCCAGTCGCCGACGGAAAACTCCGAAGGCCGATCCTCGAAGCGGGCCAGCCCCTTGAGGATCGTCGCATCGACGATATCGCCAACGCTCAGGTAGCCAGCCGGCACAGACCCGCTACACTCGAGATAGGTCAACTCGCGCCTGACGGTATCGTAGACCGTATCGAGATGATCCTCGATCAGGTCGAAGAAGAGTTGGCGCCGGTCCGCTTCCGCCGCATCCCGCGCGGGCGGCAGCGGGGCGCCGATCCGGCGCCGGCGGGCGGGACGCTTGTATTCAGGCTCGTGCTTGAGGCGCGCCACATGCCGATCGACCTGGTGGCGCAGGTCGGCAAAGGCCTTGCGCAGGACAGGCTCGATCTCGAATCCATCTTCCCGCGCCGCGATCACGCCCGACGGCAGTTGCAGGCGCAGGCTGACTTTGATGCGCGTCTTGCCCCTCGTCTGCGAGGCAACGACTTCGAGCCGGACCAGATCCTCGCGAAAGCGCGCAAGGTGCGGTTCAAGTTGCCGCACCTCTTCCTCGATGACCTCAGGCGCGCGCTGTTGGCCGTGCCGGTCGAGATTGCGGAATGATCTAATGACGTTCATGCCGTGGACCTTCCTATAACTCTCCGAAGAGATGGTCCGGCGCGACCGATATCGCGCCGGGCCAGTCTTTTGCGCTGTCACTCGGCGGACTTGTCGTCCTTGGACTGCACCTCATCCCCAACGCTGGGCTTCAGAACGTCCGTCTTGTCTTCGGCAACTTCGCTGGGCTCCTCGATCCCGGCCTTGACCTGATCGTCCGGGCTGTCGTCACCGGTGTCCTTTACGATCTTTTCGAACACGACCCTCTGTTCGTCTTCCGACCAGGCGACGCGGACCTTGTCACCATCCTCGATCCGCCCGGAGAGCATTTCGCGGGCCAACTCGGTCTCCAACTCCGACCGGATCAGCCGGCGCAGCTCGCGGGCGCCGAATTCGGGGCGGAAGCCGACCGCGCCGAAGTGATCCACGACGCTCACGTCGAATTCGAGTTCGACGCCCTGGGTAAGGGCGGTCCGCTTCACCCGGTTGAGCTGCAACTCGACGATCTGGCGGATCTCCGACTGATTCAGCGAATGAAAGACGATGATCTCGTCGATCCGGTTGATGAACTCTGGCCGGAAATGACCGCGCAACACCTCCATCAGTTCGGATTTCTGCTTGGCCTCGTCGAACTCACTGCTGCCGCGCTTCTTGAGGTTACGCTGGATGATGTCCGAACCGAGGTTCGACGTGGCGATGATGATGGTGTTGGTGAAGTCCACCACGCGCCCCTTGCCGTCGGTCAGCCGACCGTCGTCGAACACCTGCAACAGAATGTTGTAGACATCCGGGTGCGCCTTCTCGATCTCGTCGAGCAGCACGACCGAGTAGGGCCGACGGCGCACCTTCTCGGTCAGTTGCCCGCCTTCGTCGTATCCGACGTAGCCGGGAGGCGCGCCCACCAGCCGGGCGACCGAGTGGCGCTCGCCATACTCGGACATGTCGATGCGGATGATTGCGTCCTGATCGCCAAAGATTACTTCGGCGAGCGTCTTGGCCAGTTCCGTCTTGCCAACCCCGGTCGGCCCGAGGAAGAGGAAGGTCGCCGTAGGTCCGCGTCCCTCGCGCAGGCCCGCGCGCGCCAGCCGCACAGCATCGGCCACGGCGCGGATAGCCTCTTCCTGGCCGATGACGCGCTCATGCAGCTTGTCTTCGAGCTTCAGAAGCTTGTCCTTCTCCTCGGCGGTCAGCTCGGTGACCGGAACGCCGGTGATCTTGGAGACGATCTGCGCGACGTGATCGGCGCGCACCTCGGCGGTCGCCGAAGCCTGGTCGCGCTTCCAGATTTCCAGAAGCTCGTCCAGCTCCTTCTGCTTCTGCTCGAGTTCCTTCTTCAGTTCCGCTGCACGGTCGAATTGCTTGCGGGCTGCGGCATAGTCCTGCTCGCGCTTGATCTGCGCGGCTTCGGCCTCCAGCTCCTGGACTTCCACGGGGCGCGCCGTGGCGCTGATCTTCACCCGTGCGGCTGCCTGATCGATCAGGTCGATCGCCTTGTCGGGCATGAAGCGGCCAGTGATGTAGCGATCAGAAAGCTCGGCTGCCGCGACGATGGCCTCGTCGGTGATCGTCACCTTGTGGTGCGCCTCCAGCGTGTCGCGCAGGCCGCGCAGGATCATGATGACCTGAGCTATCGTGGGTTCCTCGACATAGACCGGCTGGAACCGTCGCTCGAGCGCCGCGTCCTTCTCGATGTATTTCTGGTACTCGTTGAGCGTCGTCGCACCGATCAGGTTCAGCTCGCCCCGCGCCAGCGCCGGCTTGAAGGTGTTGGCGATGTCGAGACCACCTTCGCCACCGCCCTGGCCGGCGCCGACGATGGTGTGGATCTCGTCGATGAACAGGATCAGGCTGTCCTTCTCCTCGGTGATCTCCTTGAGGATCTTCTGGACTCGCTCCTCGAACTCGCCGCGATACTTCGACCCGGCCACCATCGAGTTGATGTTGAGCTCGACCAGCCGCTTGTCGCGCAGCGCCTCGGGCACTTCGCCCGCGACGATCCGTTGGGCAAGTCCCTCGACGATGGCGGTCTTGCCCACGCCGGGCTCGCCGATCAGCACCGGGTTGTTCTTTTTCCGGCGGGCCAGCACTTCGATCGTCGTCTCGATCTCGCGGGCGCGGCCGATGACGGGATCGAGCTTGCCCTCGCGGGCGAGCTTCGTCAGGTCACGGCTGAACTGGTCGAGATCGGGGGTGTTCGACGGAGTCTCGACGCGGCCTTCCTCGGCACCCTTGCCGACCACCTTCGTCACCTGCTGACGCAGCGCCTGCGGCGTCAACCCCAGCTTGCGCAGCATCGCCGCCGCGAGGCCTTCGCCCTCTTCGGCAAGGCCGATCAGCAGGTGCTCGGGACCGACATAGGAATGGCCGAGTTCGTTCGAGGCGATGAAGGCCCGGTTCAGCGCGTCCTTCAGGCGAGGACTGACGCCGATTTCGCCTTCCGTCCTGGCGTCTCCACGCTTCGCTTCCTTCTCGATCTGGCGCCGCAGATCGTCCACATCGACCTTGAACTGTTCCAGGATCGTCTTGACGACGTCAGACGAGGTCAATGCCAGAAGCAGATGTTCGGTGTCGACCTCGCTGCGCCCGAATTCCCCGGCCTTCTGTGCTGCATCCTGCAGCAGCTTGTTGCCCTGTTCGCTCAGCCGGTCGGCGATGGTGCGTCCGCCGCCGCGCCGCGATCCACGCCGCGGCGCGCCCTCGCCGAAAGTGGCGTCGACGACAGCGTCATCGCCGTCACCCATGGAGCCGAGCGTGCCGCCTCGCAGCGGACTGTCACCAAAGAGGCTGCCGAAACCGCTCTCGCCGAAGAATTCGTCAAGAAGGGAACGCCGTCCGAACAGGGACTCCAGCGGCGAGGCGCTGCGCCCCGACCGGCGCGCCATTTCGCTGTAATGCTGGTCGCAAAGCTCCATGTTCTGAACCCTGCCGTTCACCGAGGCGCGCACGCGCGCCGTCGCCGGGCGACCGCAAATATCGCAAGCTCCGTTTGCCATTCGTCTTCTCCGTTTCTTTATCCAGTCAGGGTTGTTCGCCGATCATCTGCGCCAGTGACAGTGTCACGCAGCGACCGCTTCCGTTCGTTTCAGCTTGGACCCAATTACCACCAGATCGGGCTCGTCCAGTGTCTCTCGTTGCAGGAGATCCTGCGCCGATTGCTCGAGAAGATCCAGATTGGATTCAAGAAGGGTGAGGGTGCGCTTGAACACGCCATCCACGATGTCGCGCACCTTTATGTCCATTCGCTCGGCCGTGGCCTCGCTGTAGCGGCGGTTGAGCCAGGACGCCTGGTCGCCGGTGCCGAGAAAGCCGGGCCGATCGGTGTCGTAGCTGACTTGCCCGAGGTCTTCGTCCATCCCGTACCGCGCGACCATGGCGCGGGCGATGTCGGTCGCCTTGACCAGATCGTCCGCCGCCCCGGTCGAGACATGATCGTAGATGATCTTCTCTGCCGCGCGCCCGCCAAGCAGGACTGCGATCTTGTTCTCGAGTTCCTCCCGCGTCATCAGGAAGCGGTCCTCGGTCGGGCGCTGGATGGTGTAGCCGAGCGCGCCAATCCCGCGCGGTATGATCGAGACCTTGTGCACCGGGTCCACCCCCGGCAGAGCCATCGCCACAAGCGCGTGCCCCATCTCGTGGTGCGCCACGATCTCGCGTTCGCGCGGATTGAGCACGCGGTTCTTCTTTTCCAACCCCGCGATGATGCGCTCGACGGCATTGTTGAAGTCGTCCATCGTCACTGCATCTGCCTTGCGGCGCGTGGCCAGGAGCGCGGCCTCGTTGACGAGGTTGGCGAGGTCAGCGCCCGAGAACCCGGGGGTCAGGGCCGCGACCTTCTCGGCGTCCACGTCCGGGGCGAGCTTCACCTTTTTCATGTGAACGCCAAGAATCTGCACGCGTCCCTTCTTGTCGGGTCGATCCACCAGCACCTGCCGGTCGAAGCGGCCCGCGCGGAGAAGCGCGGGGTCGAGGATCTCGGGCCGGTTGGTGGCGGCAAGGAGCACGATGCCCACCGAAGGGTCGAAGCCGTCGAGCTCGGTCAGAAGCTGGTTCAGCGTCTGCTCACGCTCATCATGGCCACCGGCGATCTGGCCGGAGGAGCGCGCCCTCCCAAGAGCGTCGAGTTCGTCGATGAAGATGATCGCCGGGGCGGATTTCCGGGCCTGCTCGAACAGGTCGCGCACCCGTGCGGCACCGACGCCCACGAACATCTCGACGAACTCCGATCCCGAGATCGAAAAGAAGGTCACTCCCGCCTCACCCGCCACCGCGCGCGCGAGAAGCGTCTTGCCGGTGCCCGGCGGCCCAACGAGCAATATGCCTTTGGGGATATGTGCGCCCAGCTTTCCGTATTCGGCGGGGTTCCTGAGGAACTCCACGACCTCCTCGAGCTCGGCCTTGGCCTCGTCCACACCGGCCACGTCGGCGAAGCTGACGCCGGTTTCTTTTTCCATGTAAACCTTGGCCTTGCTGCGGCCGACCTGCATGAACCCGCCGAAACCCTGCTTGTCGGCGAACTTGCGGAACAGCAGCATCCAGATTCCGAAGAAGACAAGCGCTGGCGCCACCCAGGAAATCAGCGTGCCGAAGAAAGTGTTTTGCGGAACGCCAGTGATCTCGATACCTGACCGGTCTATCCGTTCCAGGATTGCGGGATTCACTACAGTCGTCACGAACTGCTTCTTGCCGTCGACGGGTTCGGCGAAGGTGCCTGTGATAGTGTCTGACCCGACCGCGACAGAAGAAATTTTCCCGTCAGCGAGATACTTCTCGAACTGGCTGTAGCTGATCGGCGCGACGGATTGCCAGCCGGCGATCAGGTTCTGGATGAAAAGCACGGCTATGAAAGCCACCACCCAGTACCAGATGTTGTATTCGGTCTTCTTTTCCATACCGCTTTCCCCTTTCACTGGCGCCCGAGCCGCGCCCTGATCCGCTCGAGCAGCGCCAGCAGGGCGCGCCTTTCGTCCGCCGACAGATCCTGCAGGATTTCATCTTCGAGCGCCGATTGCCGCGGCGCGAGTTCCTTCAGCATCGCCCGGGCCTTCGACGTTGCCGTGACGATCTGCGCCCGCCTGTCGTCGGGCGAGGGCGACCGCTCGACCCAGCCGCCCCGGACCATGCGATCGACGAGCTGGCCGGCTGTGGCCTGGCCGACCTCCAGCAGGTCGGCCAGATCGCCGATGGTCAGCCCAGGCGCATCCTCGACATGCGCCGCCGCCATCCAGGACAGGCGGGTCAGGCCGCTGCCGCGGATGTCTTGGTCGATCCGCTGCTGGATGAGCTGCGCGACCCGGTGGATCGTCGTCCCGATCAGCGCGATGTCCGAAGAGATCATGGGTATCCTTCCTCCGATTGCATGGTACACAGGAGAAACCGCCCCCCATCCAAAACGCAATGCATCCATCATACATGCTTGCATAATAAATGGAACGGCCTATCTTGATAGGCGTTCTCCGAACCCACATCCGGCCGGCACCGTTGCCCGGTCCCTCCATGCCGACGGTTCGGGGGTATCGATCAGCAACAGGAGGCCAGCAATGCTCTACCCGACATATCTGCGCCGCAGCGATCCCTTTGCGCTGATGCGCTCCATGATGCGCGATCTCGACCGCGGCGTCTGGCCGACGTCCCGCGCGGCGTTCCCGGCGGTGAATGTCTGGCAAGGCCCTGAGGCCGTCGCCGTCACCGCTGAACTTCCCGGCATCGAACCGGGCGACATTGAAATTTCGATCAAGGACAACGTCCTGACGCTGTCGGGCGAACGCAAGGCGCCCGAGGTTCCCGACGGTGCGCGCTGGCACCGCAACGAACGCGGTTATGGCAAGTTTTCCCGCGCTATCCGCCTGCCATTCGCGGCTTCGGATGACAAGGTCGAGGCGAGGATGGCGAACGGCGTATTGCGGATCGTCATCTCCCGGCCCGAGGAAGAGAAGCCGAAGAAAATCGAGATCGAGGCAGCCTGAGAGGAGCGAGAACGATGAGCACCGACATCACGCAGGCCACCGAAAAAACACCGATCGATGCGCCTGAAACCACTGGCAGCCGCCGCATCTACCGTCCGATAACGGATATCGTCGAAACTGATCAGGGCGTCTCCATGATGCTGGAAATGCCGGGCGTCGCATCGGGTGACGTCGAGATTACACTTGAAAACCGCGTGCTGACGATCCGCGGCAAGGTTGAGCCGGTTCGGCCAGAAAACCTGGCACTTGCCTACGCCGAATACGGCGAGGGCGATTTCGAGCGTGCCTTCACGCTTTCCGAGGACTTCGACCCCGACAGGATCGAGGCCGAGATGCGAGGAGGCGTCCTAACTTTAACGCTCCCCCGGGCCCCTGAAGCGCAGCCGAAAAGGATCGCCGTCAAGGGCGCCTGAAAACCGAAGGAGACCAATCATGCAGATCAAAGACCTCATTCCCTGGGCGCGCAAGGACAGCACGCCAGATGCCAAGAGCAGCCAAGACAACCCGATCGCGACGCTTCAGCGCGAAATGAACCATGTGTTCGAGAGTTTCTGGAATCGGGCCGGTCATTTCGAATGGCCCTTTGGCAGTGGAGAGACGAAGTCGGACGTGGTTGAGACCGACAACGCGATCGAAGTGTCGATCGAACTGCCGGGCATGGAGATCAAGGACATCGAGGTGACGGTCAACGATGACATGTTGACTGTGAAGGGGGAGAAGAAGATCGAGCGACAGGAGGAGAAGAAGGGATACTATCTCTCCGAGCGCAGCTACGGCGCGATCTACCGGACAATTCCGCTCCCCCCCGGCGTGGATGGCGAAAAGGCGCAAGCATCTTTCAAGAACGGGGTTCTAACGATCAAGCTACCCCAAACCCCTGAGGCGCAGGCGAAGGTCAAGCGCATCGAGGTCAAGAACAGCTGATTTGCCACATTAGATGCCGCCGGTTTGCGGCATCCGCTCAGCTCTGTTTGATATCACGCCGTCTGGTGAGCCCCGGGGAGCCTGTTTCTCCGGGGCGGCTTTCGAGGGGGAATGATGAAAGACCTGAAACGATCCGGGCTAACCCGTGAACAATGGTCGGCGATGACGCTCTACGAGAAGTTCGAACAGGTCGTCATTTTCGTCCTCAGCGCCATCATTGCGGTTATCGTCGTGGCGTCGGTTTGGGCGCTGATGCGCGAGGTCGTGAACCGGTTGGTCTTGGGAGCGTTCAACACGCTCGATTACGCCACCTTCCAGGTGGTGTTCGGAATGATCTTCACCGTTGTAATTGCGCTCGAGTTCAAGCGCTCCCTTCTTGTGGCGACAGAACGCAGCTTCGGCATTCTCCAGGTCCGCACGATCGTGCTGATCGCGCTCCTCGCGATCGCGCGCAAATTTATCATCCTCGACCTTGGCGAGACGGAGCCAGCCAAGATTGCCGCCCTCGCGGGCGCGGCTCTTGCGCTCGGAGCAGTCCACTGGCTGGTGCGCGATCAGGACCGGCGCGAAGAGTCCGGTGCTAAAAATGCCGAAGGCGATCAATGAGCCGAAGCGTTTTCGTTCGACTTGTTTCATCAACCTCTGCCGCACTCATCATCATAATTGTTTAGCAGAAATTTTTTATCATGCCGAGCGTTGCGCTGGGTCGGTTTGCCGAGCCGCGCGCCGTCGCTTCCCGCGGAGACTTGGCGGCGTTCGAACAAAGCACCATCACAGTTTTCAACGCCACTCGAGACAGTGCGTCTCCATCGCGACAACCGAGCGTATAGTCGATCCCTAAACCCGGAGTGCCTATGACGGTCCGCGTGGGAACGGCTCGCGGTTCATTTGGGACGAACTCTAATCAATTTTTCGGCCCACTCATATGCTCTCTAATTGAAACCAACACGCTCTCTGTGATTAGGCATGGAATAAGGGCTCTGACGCAATCTCGATGACATCTAGGTTGCCCCGATGACGCGGGCCTCCAGCAGATCGAGTTTTCCGCGGCCGTACATCTGACGCTTTACGAGCTTGAGCTTTGTAATCTGACCTTCTGTCTGACCGTTCGACCACTGTGAGGTTATCGCATTTTGAACCGCCGCCCTGTCGCGGATGATGCCGTTGGCAAATGACGCCACCAAGCTCTTCGCCGCGCGGTCGATCCAAAGTTCCAGATCACCCGCGGACTTGTGGCGCAACATTTCGTGGAAGCTCTCGACGATGTCCCTGGCCTCGACAAGGTCCGGCAGCCTCTCTTCGATGGCGGCGACGGTCATCGTTTGGGCCTTGGTCAAGTTGTTCCGTTCGAGGGTCATCAGGCGAACGACGGTGCGTGCGGCGGGAGCGTAGCCGAGTCCGCTTTCAGCCTTTTCGGCTCGTCTTCGTCGCGTTGCCCATTCGGTAACAACACGCAGACCGGCTTACCACTATGCCGAACCCACAGAGGGATCGTCCCATGAAACGAACGCCTAAGCCGATAATGGCGTGGACCGATCTCGGTTTGAAGCTGGTTGAGCGTTTTCTCGGTCCCGTGGTCATGGCGCAGACCGCACGCATGATGCTGGTCGATCCGCCGGGGCGCGAGCAACGCTATTATAGCGGTTTCGCCCCAAGGCTGACTCATGGGGACGCTGCCATCGTCAAGGCACAGCATTTTCTTCAGGCAAGTGAGGGTAAGGAGGCACGGCTTGCGGTCTTGGCCGAACAGGCAGGGTTGGAGGAACGCACCTTCCTGCGCCGCTTCCAGAAAGCCACGGGAATGACGGCAACCGACTACGCCCAACGCCTGAGGATCGCCAAGGCACAAGAGCTGTTGCAATTCGGACAGTTGCCGGTGGAGCGCATCGCTTGGGAGGTCGGCTATTCCGATCCGGGCGCATTTCGCAAAGTCTTCTTACGGATCGTTTGCCTGTCGCCCGGAGAATACCGCCAGCGATTCCGGGCGTGATCGTGGTCTTCAATCGTCGGGTTGTCGCATAACTCCTAAGTTTTGCGACAAAATCACCGGCGCTGAATTTTCAGGGAAATATCTGTCGCAAAAGTCGCGTGCGAAAGTTAGACCTGCGCGAGTGACTTTTGCGACACGTCGCGGCCCGGATTTTGGGCCGCTGCGGACGTGGTGCCGGTTTCAGGAGTTGCGCGACTACAGCCTACGCTGTCTGTCGAGTATCGGCGGCAAGATAGCCGGCCAAGCCGTCCAGCAACGCGCTCCATCCGTGCTCGCGGCCTTCAACGCCGTCGCTGGGTGGAATTACGCACATCTGTTCGGTGTATTTAAGTCGCGTGCCGCCTTGTTCATCCTCTAAAGTGATTGTTGCCAGCGAAACTGTATGGACGCGCCCGTTCACCGCCATCGAATAGGCTAGCACGATGCGTTCGCCTTCCTTGATCTCAAAATAGCGGCCTTCGCTGGTGTGCTCGCCCATTGAATTGCGAAACCCGCTCCGCTCGATGCCCCCGGGAAAGAAATCCATCTCCAGCTCCTTGCTACCGAGCCAAGCTGCTTTCTTTTCCCGAATACTCCAGGCAGCCCAGACGTGCTCCTTGCAATTCGGGTAGAGGCGTTCGAGCGTAAATTCGCGATGGTGTTGAGATTGCTCGCCCATCAATTATCTCCCTGTGACAGAAAAATTTCCAGATTATCGAGGCGATGCTCCCATTGCCTGCGATGCTGGCTGACCCATTCGTCCACCCATTGCAGCGCATCTGGCGTCAGTGTGACCAACCGCACGCGGCCCCTTTTTTCTGACCGTACTAACCCGGCGCCCTCCAACACCTTCACATGCTTGAGAAAGGATGGACCTGCCATTTCGAACGGCTTGGCGAGTTCGGAGATAGACGCTGGGCCCATTGCTAGGCGCTCGACGACCTTGAGCCGGGTCGTGTCCGAAAGCGCGGCGAAAATCGTGGGTAGTTGAGGATGAAAGGCAGCCATTAGACTATGTAATACAGATCAACTGCTCCGTCAAGAAAGATAGTTGTGTGGCTACCTGTTGGCGAAGAGTCGCCGGCGGGCACTGTTGGCGAGTACGCCCGCTCAGATGGTTGACCGTGTTGGGCACGCTGGCTCGGGCGCCCATACGGCGCGCGCTTTGTGTTCGATTCACACCTCCACCCGGCCAAGTCGTTCGAGCGTCGTCGTCCATCGCGCAAGCCGTTCCCTGAGCATCTGCCGCGCGAGCGCGTCGTGATCGCCGCTCCCGAGAGCTGTCCCTGCTGCGGCTCGACCAGGCTGTCGAAGCTGGGCGAGGACGTCACCGAGACGCTGGAGGTGATCCCGCGCCAGTGGAAGGTGATCCAGACGGTGCGCGAGAAGTTCTCGTGCCGGCAGTGCGAGGCGATCAGCCAGCCGCCGGCGCCGTTCCACGTCACGCCGCGCGGCTTCGCCGGCCCGAACCTACTTGCCATGGTGCTATTCGAGAAGTTCGGCCAGCACCAGCCGCTGAACCGGCAGAGTGAGCGCTATGCCCGCGAGGGCGTCGATCTGAGCCTGTCGACGCTGGCCGATCAGGTCGGCGCGTGCGCGGCGGTGCTGCGCCCGCTTCACGCCCTGATCGAGGACCATGTGCTGAAGGCAGAGCGGCTTCACGGCGACGACACCACGGTGCCGATCCTGGCGAAGGGCAAGACCGACACCGGCCGGGCCTGGGTCTATGTCCGCGACGATCGCCCCTTCGGCGGGGCATCACCACCGGCAGCCCTGTTCTACGCATCGCGCGACCGGTCGGGCGATCATCCCGAGCGGCACCTGAAGCAGTTCACCGGCATTCTGCAGGCCGATGCCTATGCCGGCTACAACGGGCTCTACCTCCCCGACCGCAAACCCGGACCGGTGACGGAGGCGCTCTGCTGGAGCCATGCACGGCGCAAGTTCTTCGTGCTTGCCGACATCGCCGCCAATGCGCGTCGGGGAAAGACCGCGCCGCCGATCTCGCCGATCGCTTTCGAGGCCGTCAAACGCATTGATCTGCTGTTCGACATGGAGCGCGACATCAGTGGACTGGCCGCCGAGCAGCGCCTCGCCGTCAGAGGGTTTGGAAATTAAGGATTGCGGTGTCTTTGCCTCCTGATGAACGGAGGCAAAGTATGAGCGGTAGCCATTACGCATCGAATGTGACGGATGACCAGTGGTCGTTTGTTGAGCCGCTGCTGCCACAGGCGGGCCGGCGCGGTAGACGACGGCGGGTCAGTCTGCGTGCAGTCTTGGACGCAATTTTCTATCTTTTACGCACAGGCTGCCAATGGCGGCAACTGCCGCGAGATTTTCCCGCCTGGAGCACGGTCTACTGGTACTTTCGGACATGGCAGCGAACCGGTGTTTGGGTTCGTCTCCAGCGTGAACTCTACCGGCTCACCCGGCTTCAGGCAGGCCGGAGGGAATGTCCGACCGTGGTTATCATGGATGGGCAGTCGGTGAAGACCACCGAAATTGGTGGAACCCGCGGCTTTGACGCCTTCAAACGGGTAAAAGGCCGAAAGCGCCACATCCTGGTCGATACACTCGGCCTGCCGATCGCCAATCGCGTCGAGGCTGCCGATGTTTCGGATCGGTGTGCCAGAGCCCTGCTGACAAATGGGCTGTCTGCGCTCTTTCCGACGATCACCACCGTCATCGCCGACGCGGGTCATGAAAGCAAGAAATTCGCTCGTGCCCTTGCAGAACACCAAGGTTGGCGGTTGCAGATCGTGAAGCGTCGCCAGCGCGCCTTCAAGATCACCGGCTTGACGTGGATCGTCGAACGCAGCTTTGCTTGGCTCGGACGTAATCGCCGACTCAGCAAGGACTATGAGTACCGTGTCCAGACGTCGGAGACGATGATCGACATCGCAGCAACTCGCCTCATGCTCAATCGCCTCGCAAAAGGTTAATTCCCAAACGCCCTCTGAGTTGTGATGGGTAAGTTCCTTCTGCCGCTGAGCGAATACAACCGCATCTATCAGGTGACGCATGGCGTGCTTCAGGGCGTGCCAGATGCGACCGCCGAGAAAGCATGCCTCTTCTTTGCGGCTGTCGGCGGCTATGTTCTCAACCAGTGCTATAACATCAGGGCGCGGATTGTGGGCGGGGCGTTCTGTTTTTGCCTGGGTGACGGCGGCGGCGAGGTTGCTACGTTCGGCAAACTGGAGGACGGGCATCTGGTGTCCGGGCCCGACGCATTCCACGTGTGGCTGCAGACCGACACTCATATTATCGACTTCATGGCTCCGATCTATCGAGAGGCGTTCGCCGAACATCCGAAATCAGCCGACCTGCCGCGCAGGATGATGCAACGGCGTCTGGATGAGGAAGCTCCCGACCTCGACGCCTTGTTGCACGCCGGCGACTTTCGTTATTATGCGGATCCGGGTCTGACGGACAAACTGCTCGACGGTTTTCTTGCCAAGCGGGTCAACGAGGACCTGATCAAGGTTGCGATGGCCTGGTACGGAAAACGACGCTCGAAACAGGCGCCGACCTTTGCGACGCAGGACGAGAAAGGCCGCGTAAGCCGGCTGTCACTTGCGGCGACAGTCGCTACCGGCTCTTGGTAATCGGCGCAGTGTCGGATCGGAGCATGAACGAACGTTGGCTGCGCCACCGGACCCCTGCTTGTCCACTGTCCCGGGACTGAGGACAAGGCTTAGGGACTGCGGGCGGCATGTCGAGCAGATGCTGTAGAACGGGCACCCCTCCAACGCCAAGACCGCCCGACGAGTTGTCAGGCGTAATCGTTGACACTCAGGGTCGCCGTGACTAAGTGTCCTCTGTCCGAGGACAGAGGACGGTACTAATGATGAAGAGCCAGGATGTTGTCGTCCTGCTCAAGCTGGCGAGCTTGGACGACGACGCAAAGGATATCGGTCACGAATCTTCACCGCTCGGCCCAGCCGAGGGCGAGGATCCCTATTCCGTGCGCGCTCTCGAGGCAGCACTCGGAATCAGCAAGACGGAGATCAGCGCTTCCCTCAAGCGAAGCATCGCGTCGGGTCTTGCGATCAAGGACAGAAAGACAGGTCGGCCGAAACCGAGCAGGCGCCATCTGCGCGAGTTCATCGTCCACGGTCTGAAATTCGTTTTTCCGGCGAAACCCGGCGCAATGCAGCGTGGGTTGCCGACGGCGTTCGCCGCCCCCGTCCTGCGTGAATCCCTGCACAGCGCCGGCAGTCTCATCTGTGTCTGGCCCTACGCGCACGCAAAGGACATGGGTCAATCGCTCGATCCGCTGTTCAAAAGCGTGCCGGAGGCCTGCGAGAAAGATAAGCAACTCTACGCCTATCTCGCCCTCATCGACGCAATTCGCATCGGCAATCAGCGCGAAAGCAAACACGCCGCCGACCTGCTCGCAAAGAGGCTGGAATGACAGTCCAAGGTCAGTTGAAGGCGATGTTGGTGGCCGTCGCCGAGGCGCTCGGCGTGGAGTTGCGCGCGCGCCTGGTTTTCGTTGGAGGCTGTACGACCGCGCTCTACATCACCGACCCAATCGTTCTCGAACGAGTGAGAGCGACCGACGATGTCGACCTGATCGTCGATCTGGCTGGCTTCGCCGAATGGGCTGCACTGACGGAGCGCTTGCGTGCTCGCGGTTTCACCGAAGCAGCTGACGACACCGTTATCTGCCGCATGAAGCTCGGCGAGCTCAAGGTCGACTTCATGCCGGACGACGAGGCGGTCCTGGGCTTCAGCAATCGCTGGTACGCGAAAGGGATCGAGACGGCGGTACCGGAACAGCTGGAGGAGGCGCTCGAGATCCGGCGCCTTACGCCGGAGCTGTTTGTCGCGACCAAATTGGAGGCCTACCGCGGACGCGGCGAAGGCGATCTCATCGGTAGCCGCGATGCGGAGGACATTCTCCTTCTGGTCGACGGACGGGAAGAGATCGTCGACGAAATCGTGAGCAGCGAGCCGGAGATCCGGGACTACATCGCCGAACAGATTGCGGCGCTGCTCGACGACCCGAACTTCGACCATTTCCTGGAGGGAAACATTCGCGGACCAGCGGGCCGTGTGGAGATCGTTTACGAGCGGCTGGTCGCGATCAGCACGCTGGATACGGGCTGACATGACCTTGCAAATCCGGTGGCATTTCCAGCAAGGGACGCGGACGGCCGACAACCGGGACCATGCGGGCATAGGCATCCGTGGCGACGCCGTCCTGGCCATTGTTCTCGATGGATCGACCTCGGGTGCGGTCAGCGGCGATTTTGCGCGCGAAATCGCGCGCCGTATGGTCGACTGGTTCGTAACCGGGACTGAAGAGGTGACCGCCGACGCTCTGATCGGGCATCTTCGGATGACCCACGCGGCGCTCGCGAAGGACTTTCGTACAGCTTCAGCCAGCTACGCCCTTTTGCACCTTGAAGCGACGGGCCCGGCGCTGGTGCTGCATGCAGGCGATTGCCTGGTAGGCCGGCGTGAGGAGGATGGACGGATCTCATGGCTGATGCAGCCCCATACGCTCGCCAATCCGCTGTTGCCCGTGGCGATCGAGAGCCTCGCGAAGGACCCCATGCGTCACAGGCTCACGCGTAGCTTCCGCTCGAAGCGCTTCATTGCTCCCGTCCTGAATTCGTTCGAACTCGACGATCGGCCGTTGCTGGTTGCGACGGATGGTTTCTGGGCGGACCTTGGAGCGCACCAGCAGGTCGCCTTCATCGAAGGGGCTGTGGTGGCGGTCGATCAGGAGCGCGACGATTGCAGCGTTCTCTCGATTTTAAGCGGCAAGTCTGGATCCGGGATCGAGCTCATTGATGCCGAGGCGGCGCCCAACCTTTATTGTTCGGAAGGGGCTGCGGCTCGAAGATGACGAGGCTGAACTGGTCGTCCGCGCCACCTGCGCCGTGTCGATTTTCTTGGTTCAGCGAACGCTCGCCAGCTTCCATGCGGGAGACACAAGACCATCGACCTAAACGATCCCGCAGGCACGATAACGCCCCCTGCCCGTCACCTCCCGCAGATTGAGGTCGGCTACGAGGTTAAGCGCCCCCTGGTCGTCACCTTCAGCTCCTTCTCGATCATCGTGCTCGACATCAGGGGCCGCGACAGCACGTAGTCGATCAGCTGCGGCAGCTTCGAGTTGCCGCGGCGGCTCCTGGTGCGGCGAAGCATCTGTTCCCTGGCGAGCGCCAGGCGATCATGTTCCTTCAGCCCGAACGCGGCAGTTTCACTGGCCGCGTCGAGGAAGGCGAGCAGCCTCGTCGTTCTGTCTCGATGGCGCCGGCGCTCGCGCGCGATCAGTCGGGGGCGTTGCCAAAAACCTGTTGTCGCTTTCACTTCCCAATTTCAATCGTGAGAACGTCATGTTTTGTTTAGGTTTGGTCGCTACGAAGACTACGATTTTTCGCTAATGATTTCACTGACCACTCGCTTTGCCGAACCGATTGCACAGCCTGAAACCGGCGCCTGCTGCGTCACATTGCGAAGAAGCATGGGCGACGGCGCGCCGCGTTGCGCGCGAACTCGACAGGATTCTGGACGGCTCGGGTTCCCGGCGGACGGCAATCGTTCGCGCGGCCGCCGAGCTGCGCCTTTCGACGCGACAGGTCCCCACCTGTCGCCGGCCGATCCGCGCTGTTCGCCGCCTATTTTCGGATCATGCGACCTGGCGACGGCCATAGAGGGGGGCCGCCGGCCCCACATTGACGATCGACAGTCGAAACAGTCGCATTCTCATGCCTAGCTGCCAAGTGACGGAAACGTCCGAAACGCTCCGTCAGCCGATTTGACGTTGTGCCGGGACGTCGTCGATCATGTGCAAACGTGCGGTTGGGGACACCTTGTGAACGATGTCGCACAAATGGAGATGGTGCGTGAGGTAGGGGCTCTGTGGTCATTTCTACATTAATACACGCTAAGGGCATTTTGCAGGTGACGGGAAACACATGATTTCCGCTCACCGTGATCGCGGGGCAAACTGGCCACGCAATAGGGCCATTTTTTGCGC
>JAESFJ010000230.1_pt1 | contig 34675 bp, 32 predicted proteins | sample 9266161 | NCBI WGS metagenome assembly JAESFJ01 (sample SAMN14506165, study PRJNA617096) | algae metagenome | isolation source: Calothrix sp. FI2-JRJ7 and co-occurring heterotrophs from granitic desert soil | place: USA: Red Pass Lake area, Fort Irwin, California | collected 2000-06-01
ACGACAAATAGCAACGGTATTTATAGTTTTATAAATTTACCGTTAGGCAATTTTACTGTTGAAGCGCTGAGACCAAACAATGATTTTAACCCGACGACGAACACGACTTTAGCCGCAAATCTGACACAGCCAAACCAAGAGTTGCTGACTGTTGATTTTGGGTTTAATACAAATCGTCTGGGTAGTGCAGGGGCGCCAAATATTCGTTTAATTAAACGAATTACCAATGCGATACGTAATAGGGATCAAATCGCTGGTACTGATTTTGGTAGATATGTTCCCGACCCAAGCAGTGATAACGATAATGCCTTACCATCATCAGAACGCTTTCAAGGTGTTTTGACATTAGAGGTGCCTGTTCAATCACGAGATGTAATCGAATATACGGTTTATTTTCTTGCTGAGGGTGATGGAATCGTCAACAATGTTCGCTTCTGCGACTTAATACCAAATGGAACTACCTTTGTTAATAGCAGTATTATCATTAAGGATGCTGGTAGCGGCGCCGATACTGGTAGATTTTTAAGTCCGCTTACACCATTAGAAGCATTTACTGATATTTGTCTCGGTCCCAACAATAACGGTGCCGTGGTTGCAAATTTAGGAAATATATCGAGTGGTAGCTTTGGATTAGTAAGTTTCCGCGTTGAAATTAATTAGTTGATTAGGCGCGATTTTTATCGCGTCTTGACTTCTCTATTCTTCTCTGGATATTTTGTAGATTACTTAGGAATTTATTGTATGAAATTTTTATTTATTAAAACATTAAAAGGAATTTTGAGTCGGGCATTCCAGAGATTATTACTGTTATATCAAAAGAATAGATTCCCCCAAAAACCCTTAATAAGCGAAGCTAAGAATGGTCGTGGTAGGCATCTTTATAGAGGAATGAGATTCAATTTCAGAGTAAATTTTAACGTCAGTACTCGGAGATGGCAAAAAAATCTTAAAACTGTTGGATATTTTTGTCTAACGTTACTAATGGTAGTGACTCAAATAGCCATTTTTAGTACTGTTGCCAATCAAAAAGTGGTAGCGCAAACTAATGGTGTTTGTCCAGCAGGTACAGCTCCAACAATCGTTAATTGGCAACCTACGGTTGGTGTAGAAGAAATTTCTAAACAACAGATGAATGCTGGTGCAGTAAATGTTAGATTAAACTTTACTGAAAGCATTCCCGGACAAGTTATCGAATCAAATTTAGTCGAGTTTAACAATGAAATTTACGGAACTCGAATTGATAATGATGTTTATGGAGGTCTAAGCGGACCGAACTTGAGATTTCATATTGGTATTGGCAAACAGCCGGCGCCCGTTGGTAGTAATGCGACTTTAACCGTAAACTTTGATAGACCTGTTACGCTTGCATCTCCCCTAACTATTCTTGACATAGACCGAGATGGCGCCAGAGATTTTGGGTATACTTACCAAGATAGAGTTACTGTTAATGCATTTAATGGCTCCGAACCTGTTAATGTCACGCTTCAGTCACTTGGTAATACAACTCGCGTGACAGGAAACGTTGCTGTAGGTATTAACGAAAATGCTTTCCCAAGTAGTTCGGGTGGTAACGTTTTTGTTACACCTGCGGGTCAAGTAACCAGCTTTAGATTTATTTACGAACCAGGTACCGAATTTGGTCAACCTCGACAAGACGAAACAATAGGTCTTGCTAGGATAAATATTTGTGCCCCCTCGAATACTGGTTCGATAGGTGACACAGTATTTAATGACCGTAACGCTAACGGTGTTCAAGACCAAGGGGAAAGGGGTATACAAGGTGCCACCTTAATTTTACGAGGCGCCAACGGTCAAGAGATTTCTCGAACTACCACAAACAGCAATACTATTTATGGGTTTACTGGCTTACCAATAGGTAATTACACAGTTGAGGCACTCCCACCCAACAATGATTTTAGACCAACAACAAATACTACTCTACCTGCCAACCTAACACAAGCAAACCCATCACTACTTAATATCGACTTTGGTTTCCGTTCAACTGCTTTAGGCGCCGCAGGCACGCCCAATATTCAACTTATTAAGCGAATCACCAATGCCACACGCGGTGGACAAGCAATTACTGGTACAAATTTTACTACATTCGTCCCTGACCCTAATAACAATAACGACGATGCGCTTCCTTCACAAGAAAGGTTTCAAGGAGTTCCAAACTTAGAGGCACCCCTACAATCAGGAGATGAAGTCGAATACACAGTTTATTTCCTAACTGAGGGAGAAGAAAATATTAGTAATGCGCGCTTCTGCGACTTAATACCCAACGGAACCACTTTTACGAATAATACTATTGTTATAAAGGGTCTAGGTAGTGGTGCCGATGGTGGTAGATTTTTATCTCCTCTAGCACCATTAGAAAATTTTGTCAATATTTGTCCAGGCAGTAACAATAATGGCGCCGTCGTTGCAAACCTTGGTAATATTCCTGGTGGTCAATTTGGATCTGTCAGCTTCCGCGTCAGCATTAATTAGTTATTGGTAACGCTTTGACACAGGTATTTGTAGAGACCGAATTAATACGGTCTCTACTGGATTACAAAAAAAGAGCGGGTGTTTAGGTATGATGTGGATGGTTTTTACCTGCCACCAATAGATTAATTATTGATATTTATGCGAAAAGCTCAAAAAATTCGGTTGTTTGCTTTAATAACTGGTGTACTTGTTTCTTCTTTTGCTTTGATAGGTGAAAGCATTGTTCAAGCGCAACGCTCACCACGACCAGTAGATTTACTCAGATCAACATGTGTTGCCAGTGGCTCTGGTACCGCACGTGAAGACAATACAAATGTTTCAATAGGAAGGGCTGTATATTCGAGCCGATTTTTTTTGGGTCCTGGATATCGTTCTGCATCACTAACTTGTAGAATCAAGCCAGATAATAGCCCAAACCCAATTTTTCAAACATTGAATTTAGGGTTTGGGATGCGTGATAGTGATAGTCGCAGTTCCAATGTAGATGTCAGAGTCTATTTAGACGGCAAACCAGCAGATTCTCGTACTGTATCACCTTCGGTGCAAAATACGCTGTCATTAGACGTTAGTAATGCCAGCAATGTCTCTATTGAGGCAGTTTGTAATAGCGGCTCGCAATATTGTGACCGCGTTTACTTTTACGAAGCAAATCTATTTCGTCCCAATATTCCAAAGCAGTCTACACCATCTCCCCAACCCACTCAACAATTTAATGTTCCTGGGGCGCCTACACCCGTACCACCCCCACCAACAACGGCGCCTGCCCCTGTAACTCCACAAAAATATTAATATGCTGTAGAGACGTGATTAATCCCTACCCTTCGGGAAAAGCTCCGCTTTACGGGAAATACGAGCGGATTACACGTCTCTACGTAATATGGTTAATTTTAAGGAGATTTTTTAGATTTGGGGGTAGGTGTTGGTTCTGGACTACCAAAGAAAAATTGTTGTAGATTTTCTTCAAGGGTGAGGTTGTCCTGTTTTGGAGCTGCAAGCTTTGTTTCGGTTTTAGCGGGTCTGCCAAGGTTGGGTACTTTCTGCTGCTTAGATAAATTTTCGGCGCCAGTAGCAATATTATCAGCGGCTTGTTGCAAAAGCGGATTGATTTTGTCACGCCAGTACTGAATATTAGGCAGTTTTTCAGGCTGCTTCTGATAAGAGGTGACTTTATCCCAGTTACCTTTAGCGACTGCCTCATCAATATCTTTAAATAATGATTCGGCTTTTGACCAGTCTTGCTGCCATTGAGAAATCATTTTACCTGTCTCCTCAATTCCCGCAGGTACCGATTTTAATAAATCAATAGCTCCTTGTAAGTCACCAGATTCATATTTCTCGCGTGCTTGTTCAACTACTTTGCTGTCTTGCTCGCGAGTTTGTTCATCAATATTTGGTATAGTTACTTTATTGTCGTCTGTATTTTTATCTATATTACTTTCTGTATTGTTATCCTGATTTTTATTTGGCAACGGCAACCAATCAACTATTGTTTTTGGTTTTGGTTCAGGACGCGCGGCAATAGCACCACTATCATTAATAATTTTCGTAGCAATACCCTTATCGCGTAGACAATTCGCCCATTCAGAGCTATTACCAATAACATCCGAGTGAACCCATGCGACCTTACCTGTATCTAGTCGTATTTGTACCCATCCACGTTTTGTACGTGTACCAGTAACTTCTAAAGCAGTACGTCCGGCAACGGTTTGCAAAATTGTATCAGAGGATATAGCCGCAGGTTCAGTACGAATATTGGCTGTTTCGCTGGTTATAGCCATACAAGTTTGTGATGCTAGAGTATCACCACCCTTTGTCCAATTTGCCGTAAGACTTTGGACATTTTTCACAACGGATGGCGCCGCATATGCTGCACCACCAGCAAGCAAAGCTAAAATGAATAACTGTAATATATCGGGGCCTGTTGCTGCTTTACGTATAGCTTTAACATTTTCTTGTGCGTATCCACCACTACCACCTCTATTTCCAGGCGCCACAGCAATTGTTTGCTGTCGAGAAGAGAGCGAGGAATGTTTTACAATTGAGTACTGTGTTTTGCGGTACTCTTGATTCTCTGGTGCGGCAGGTACAAACGCACGCAATGCTTGTAGAGCTTCGCTAGCGTTTTGGAATCTATCTTTAAAGTGATAGCGAATCATCTGATTTAAGATGACACCTAACTGCGGACTAATGGAAGTATTTTGCCAAAGAATTTCGCCAGTGTGGGGGTCTTCTTGTAAATCTACAGGTGCCACACCAGTCAGAGCTTGAATAGCAATAATACCTAGGGCATAAATATCACTGTTAGGACGAGGTTTGCCTTGACCTTGTTCAGTAGGCATGTACCCAGGTGTACCAATTGCTACCGTAGATGAATGTTGAACTCCGACAGTGCGAGTGTAGGCAGTAGCGCGTAATTGTTTAACGGCGCCGAAATCAACTAATACTAGCTTATTGTCACCACGGCGCCGGATAATATTATCGGGCTTGATATCGCGGTGAATAACTCCCTGTTGATGGACAAATTCGAGAATGCTAAGGATTTCATCTAAAAGTTGAACAACCTGACCTTCGCTCCAGGTTTCTCCCGGAACGAGTTCTTCACTAAGAGTATGACCTTCAATAAATTCTTGTACTAAATAAAATTCTTGATTATCAACAAAATAAGCCAAAAGCCGAGGAATTTGGTTATGATCCCCCAGTTTTTCCAGCGTTTCTGCCTCGCTTTGAAACAAGCGTTTAGCAGTATCAAATATCTTAGAATCGTTACTAGAAGCAGGTTTAAGATGCTTGACTACACAGATGGGGTTGCCAGGTCGTTTGGTGTCCTCAGCAATATAAGTTTCACCAAAACCGCCCGTGGCAAGAACTCTGATAACTTTATAACGATAGTCTAGTAGCTTGCCAATCATATATCCTCCAAGCTTGTTGACACCTGAATAAACAGGTGGTAATAAATATCTCCAAATCCTCCGCAGCAAAATCCGCTATCTTAATAAAAGATTTTGCTAAAAACCCAACTTTTTCGTAAATATTTTTTTAAACATAGTTTTTGAATTTAGTTCGTAAATTTTTAAGATAAGAGTATAAAAAATCACTTATGCCACCCAAGATAACCGACTCCAACATCTGGCAGCAGGCAGAAACCCTGATGCAACCAGCATTTATCCGTCTGATCGACAATATCCGCAAACAGCTTGACGTATCAAACTGGAAAGGAACCTACCAAGACGTACTAGTATGGGCGCCGGGTACCAGCGACGAAACCAAGGCAATGGTGACTTCGTTAGTAGAGCAACTCGAAACTGCAACCCCAGAACGAACAGAAGATATCAAGCGCACCCTCGAAAAACTACCAATGCCCCATCCAGGATATCATCTGTGTCTACAGCGTCAAGAGCAGCGACTCAACATCGATATATGGGAATTATGCTATCAGGTATGTTTCCAAAATTATGCGTCAGGCGAAGCAGTATCTATAGATACTAGTTTAATCGATGAACAAGGAGAAGTGGATTGGAATACATTAGATATTAAAGCCAAACAAGTCGTTGATACCGTGTTTCAAAATTTACCTTAATCCCCCGTAGGTTGGGTGGAGGCTTTGCGGAACCCAACTTAAAATCTACATCTAACTGTCATACTAAGTCACCAAACATCTAACTGTCATGCTGAGACACGTAAACGCAGTTTTGTGTTGGTCTTGAGTTCCTTATATTGCTTTGATGAGTGACATCATTTATACGGTCAGCGGACTCAAAACAATCAAGTATAAATTCTGCCAAACCATGAATGTCACCTGAAAACAAAATAGCTATATCCTTGAGTTGTGATAAGTATACTGTTGTCCTTTTTACTTTCATGGTAAACAAACAGGTAGCGAACAATACTGATTTTACTTTGCTGAACGGCGCCTGAATTAACTAACTCTCGTTCAACGCCTTCTTGATTTTCTGGGGCCGATTCAATGACCCCAGACTTAAAGCACTAAAAGCTAAGAAGCCTAAAGTTGTAGATGGTTCAGGTATACTAGTTAAAATCGGTGCAGTTTTGATTATTAGCCGTAGACCATTACCAGAGAAAGTACCACGGTCTAGTAGTAGTCCTCCAATGGTATTTTGCGCGCAGATACCAAAACCTGCAAAGGAATTTTTATTGCTGACTATTAAAAATAACTCATGCGAAAGTCACGAATCACACATGACTTTAGTCACGGCTTTTTAAGATAACGTCGAGCATCGCTACTAAAGCCACCATTTATAGAGAGTTTGCGAGAATATCGCAAAAATCCCAAATAAACGCAAGTTATTAATTTATGTAAATCTTTTAGGCGCCAATATTGTTTCATGACGCTAGATGAAGCATCTATTAAATCACCGTGAGTTCGACGGGACTAAAAAATAGCACCTTAGACTGTGGAACATTTTCGTACAGGTTTGTAACCATGCATTTCAAGATTGACCTGCTTATCAAAAATGTTGTAGTAATCGTAGATTACATACTCATGACAGCGTTGAAAAAATAAAATGTTAATTTAGTTTTATCAGATGACTGGGTTTTATTACAATATGACGAGAACTTATCAAAACATAGCCCTCGAACAAGTTATTGTTACCTCACCTAGTTTTAGAGCCAACCCATTTCCAACTTTTAAATACTGGCGCCATAATCGACCTGTTGTACCAGTAAAAGTTTTTGGACAACGCGCTTGGCTTGTTACTCGCTACGACTCGGTGGTTACTACCCTTACGGATGAACGCTTTGTAAAAAACCGACGCAATGCTACTGATGGTAAGAAAAATCCACCTCAGATGTGGTTGCCAGGATTTGTCAAGCCGCTTGAACGAAATATGCTCGACTCCGACGACCCTGACCACGCTCGTTTGCGTTCTTTGGTACATCAGGCATTTACACCACGCTTAATTGCCCAAATGGAAACCCGTATTCATCGCTTGGCACATGAACTAATCGATAAAGCCATAGCTAAAGGAGAAATGGATTTAATTCGTGATTTTGCGTTACCAATTCCAATGGTTGTAATTAGCGAAATGCTGGGTGTTGCTGAACAAGATAGAGCTGCTTTTCATCGTTGGTCAAACGTCATGGTCAGCGTTACTAAACCTATCGACGGTATTTTTGCTATCCCTAGCTTATACCAATTAGTTAAATTTTTACGCCGACTTCTGAGCGAACATCGCCTCAATCCTCAAGATGACTTAACCAGCGCTTTGTTACAAGCTTCTTCAGAAGGCTCGAAATTATCAGAAGACGAAGTGGTTGGCATGGCCGCACTTTTGCTAACCGCAGGTCATGAAACCACTGTTAATTTAATTGGTAATAGTGTGTTGGCTTTACTAGCACATCCAGCAGAATTAGAACGCTTACGTACCAAACCAGAACTGATGAAATCCGCGATTGAAGAACTCGTGCGGTATACATCCCCAGTATTGTTTGCCACAGAACGTTATACCCGTGAAGACATCACAATAGCAGGCACAACTATTCCAGCATGTGAATTAGTATTTGCTGTACTCGGTTCCGCTAACCATGATGAATCAATATTTGAGAATCCAGAAACCTTAATTTTAGATAGACAAAACAATAAACACGTTGGTTTTGGCTCTGGAATGCACTACTGCCTTGGCGCCCCATTGGCACGGCTTGAGTCTAGTATAGCCTTTCAAGTTTTGTTTGAGCGATTACCAAATTTGAGACTTGCTATCAACCCTGAAAGCCTGCGTTGGAATTCTAGTCTAATTATGCGAGGTGCTTCTTCAATACCCGTTAAGTTTTAAATATACGACTATTTTCTCCAATCTTCGATTATCAAATAGGAATTAGCGAAAAATCACCCTGCTGAAGTTTTACAATCTGAGGCGCCACGATATATAAAGTAATAATAATCACATCATTACTTGTATGTCAGCAGGCGGCATCATTAGCACAATTCTCAAGCATGATAATAAAGTTACCAGTTACGTTTGGTACGATTGGTTAATATCCATAAATTGTAATATTTACAGGCGCCCGCTACCTTTAACTATTAGAGAGAAATTGCGACAAATGGAGTGGCATCGAACGTTTATGTACAAGCTGCTGCCTGGGCATTGAGCAACTTTCACTCAATTGAGTTGAACCGCAGTTAAGATATCTAGTTTCCTCGTAACCGCACTTATCACAGGTACGGGAAGATTGGTTTGAGGCGCCTCCGAAAGCGCGTTGTTTTCAATATAGAAGTTTTTGGTGCATAAAAAATACAACCCAGACATAACAACGAATGAAAGGGTTAAACCAAGCCCCCACAACAACCTACTACAACGCATCAAAATTAAGCATTATGATAAATCGTATTTACGCTACGTTAAGTATGACAATTCTAGCAACTGCGCTAGTTTCCACCACAGCAACAGCTGCAGGACCCTATAAAGAAGTTATATCTAAAAACTGTAACGATGCTGTTCACACAAGTTTAATTAGTTCACGCCCAGTAACACCTAGTTCTAACCTACCAATTAAGGCGCCTTCAGGTGGTGGGACCCAGAAGAAAACTTGTGAAACTACTAATGCACCCAGCACCAATGAGCAAGGAGAAAATGGAACTAACCGTTGTACAACTTGCACTTACTCCAGCAGTGGACATGTGTCAGTAAAATGCATTTTTAAAAAAGCTAAAACTCCAAGTAAATCTTAAAACTTTGGCGCCTTTATAGATGTAGCCATACTTGTACAGGCGCCTCCAAATCGTTTAAACTTTATATGCGCCTGTAACAGGGCGTATTTTTCTTTTTTGTAAAACTAGATTAACTAAAAATCTCTCGATTTATGACCACAATTGGTCACGTATTGGTCAGTTTAATCCGAGTGGTGTCAAGTTAATAAAACGGAGTTCGAGATTATGCGTGATGTACTAACAGATAGTTTAATTAACCACTATCCCCTTTCACCTCTTCCCTCAAACAAGGGAAATCAATTCAAGGGGACGCAGTTAATTAAACAGCAATTCCTCCCGACACTAACCGTAAAACGGTATAGTGTGGGACTCCTTGCTGTTTCAGTTGAATTTTACTTGTAAGCAAAGTTAGATGGGTCTTGATCTCGTCGATGGTTAGTGGGAATGGGAGCTGGCTGACCATTACCTACAAGGGAGGCAGTTTTTTCTAGGGATTCCCTCAATCTCTTGGCTGCGTAGATGGACATGTCTCGCGGTACATTAATACGGTCGCGTAAATATCGCAGAGCGACATCAGAACCGGATGGTGGTACACAGTCAGAGCCTGTCATCATGTGTGTTAAAGCACAACGGAGGGCTTGATCGAACAATTGATTATCGGCGGGGTTAACTCGGATAATATTAATGCGGTGTTCGATAGCTCGTTTAAGAGCTTCCATGCGGGAGTTTTCGGGTTCTGGATAAGTAACATCTGGTAGCCCAAACCAGGGGCCGTTATCCACCCGCGCTTTATTGAGAAGCATCTGGGTTTCGCCGTTTTCCCAACAACCCCCCATCTGGGGTGGCAAATCATGTACGTGGGTGTGAAAGTCGCTCTGAGTACCGCAGTAGGTAGGTCGGCTTTCCATTGCCGCAAACCATGCGCTCAATCGAGGGTTTTCTTCCCGTAAGGAATAACCTTTGTAGTAGTAAAGACTCGCATTCATCCGTTCGACATAGGGCGTAAAAATAACATCAACTGTGCCAAAGTCCGATAGAAAGTAAGGCCCTGGAGTACGACCCAAAGCATCCTCTACTTTAGCTACCACTTCTATAAATTGTTCTCGGTTGCGTTGTTCTTGTTGAGAAGAAATTGCTCTTGTACACAGCCAACCGCACCAAGCTCTAAATAAAAGTCGTTCTAATTGACGTAGAGGAAGCACCGTGCGGTCTTCCATTCCTTGGTTCAATGGTCCAAAAACCTTTTCCAAAGCAAGCAAAATGTCATCGCTTTCCTTAATAATGCGACCATCTAGCTCGATTGCGGGTAGCATTCCTGATGGTACTTTACGTTTGTACCAACTTTCTTTCTCCCCGTAGCAAAACATTGTTACTTTTTCGACGCGGTAGGGAATCTGTTTTTCTTCTAACCATAGCCAAACTTTTTGACAGTAAGGACACCAAGCGTGGTTATCACGGTACAGCGTTACCCGCACATCAGATTCGGACTTCCCAAACAAGCGCAACGTAGCTCTTGAGTTAGTGGGACCATTAACGGTATCTATTTGATAGTTCGTGAGGGTTTCTAGTTCTTGCCAGCTTAGGGGTGCGGTTGTCATAAGGTGAGCTTCTGCTAAATAATTAATTAAGATACACTTTTACTTACCAATACAAAACCGACTAAATATTTTATCTAATACAGATTCTGTAACCTCTTCTCCTGTAATTTCACCTAGGGCATAAATGGCGCCACGTAGGTCAATACTCCAAAAGTCAAGGGGTAAGTCTTGCTCGATAGTTAATAATACTTGTTCTAAACATGACTTTGCTTGTGTAAGTGCGGCGCCTTGACGTTGGTTAATGGCAAAATCTAAAGAAGCAGCAGTAATTTTACCAGATTGGATTTTTTCTAAAATTGCTGTTTCTAAGGCGTCTATTCCTTGGTTTTTTGCTGCTGCTGTTTTCACAACATTCTTTATTTCCCCAGGTACATGTAGAGACGTTACATGTAACGTCTCTACGGCAATATCGATTTTATTAACAACCAAAATTAACGGGCGCCCTTTAACGTTAATATATATTTCTTCATCATCAGGTGTCCATCCTTGGGAAGCATCGATAGTTAATAACACTAAATCTGCTGACTCGGCAGCTTTGCGCGAACGTTGTACACCAATCTTCTCTACAGTGTCTTCTGTTTCTCTTATTCCAGCAGTATCTAACACCTGTACAGGTATACCACCTACAACTAATTGCGACTCAACAACATCGCGCGTTGTGCCAGGTAAATCTGTAACAATTGCTCTATCGCTACGACTCCACGCATTTAGTAAACTTGATTTTCCGACATTTGGGCGCCCAACAATAGCGACTTTTAACCCCGTTCGCAGCAATTCTCCTTTTTCTGCTGTAGCAAGAATACGATTTATTTCTAAGCTAATTTTTTGAAGTTCCGCAGTAATAAACTCATAATCCAATGGTGGCAAATCGTCTTCAAAGTCGATACGAGCTTCAATTTCCGCTAAAACATCCAAACAATCAGCACGCAATTTTTTTATTGGTTGAGCTAATTTACCTGTAATTCCAGCTAATGCAGTTTGTGCAGCTTGTGGAGATTTGGCGCCAACTAAGTCAGCGATACCTTCAGCTTGCGTTAAATCTAGGCGCCCATTTAAAAATGCTCGTAGTGTAAACTCTCCTGGTTGTGCAAGACGGGCGCCTGCTTCTAAACACAACTGTAACACTTGCTGCACTGCCATAATTCCTCCATGACAGTGAAACTCCACCACATCCTCACGAGTATATGAACGCGGTGCTTTCATTATTAATAACAGCGCTTCGTCTACTAGTTCTTGGGTTTGAGGATGACGAATGTAACCATATAAAATGCGGTGACTTTCCCAAACTTGCTTACCTGGTGCATGGAAGAGCTTTTTGGCAATATCTACAGCTTCGGAACCAGACGCGCGTACTATCCCGACGCTACCTTGTTGCGGGACGATAGCGGTAGCGATGGCAGCGATGGTTCCAGTAGTGGCGAAAGGCATAGGGTTTACATAAACCAGGATGGGATATTTATATTTTGCAATATTTATTTTAGGGCTTACGCAACCGACACATAAAAACGTAGAGTGCGTGAAAGCTATTACAATCTAAAATGAAACGAAATATTAAACTGCTTTCACGCACCCAAAATCCAAAATCCAAAATCCAAAATTATAACACCTGTAGCATATTTATGGACGCGCACAGTGAAATGTCCTAACCCTGCTTGTGGTGCTGCGGTTCCTTTGGTACGTCAAACTTGGTTGTGTAAGAAGTCGAAAAAGTATGTAGCGCTCAAAGTTATCCCGAATCATGAGACAAAACAAGTTGAGTTTGAAGTGGTGGAAGCAGCAACAGAAAAAGAATTAGGTTTTGTTGAGTTTTTAGCAAATAAATATACTTGTTATCAAGAAGCACCGCAACAACGAGTACCAGACTTAAATAAAGGTCAGATTTGGATGAGCGATGATTTTAATGACCCGCTACCAGATGAATTTTGGTTAGGTAAAGGTATAATATAGAAATAATATTGATTGCTTGCAACCTGATTTTACATGTATGCGGCAACCGTCGACTAATATATAATTGATATACGTATTATATTTAAAAGGAAAAATTAGTATGACTCCTCAAGCTGTAGATACGACATCAGAAGTAGTAACCAAGTTGCAAATACTACCACCTGAACAAAAAGAGCAGGTATTAGATTTTGTTGAATTTTTAGCAAGCAAGTATAGCCAAGAAGCTTCAGATAAAAGTAAAAACAAAAAACGTATTGCTGGTTTGCACGAAGGCAAAGGATGGACAACAGAAGATTTTAACGAACCTCTACCCGATGAATTTTGGATGGGTGAGTAATGAATATTTTGTTAGATACACATACATTAATCTGGTGGTCGCTTGAAACACACAAACTCTCAATATCAGCAAGAAGTTTATTGGATGACATAGATAATAATCTATTTGTAAGTGTCGTTAGCATCTAGGAAATGCAAATCAAAAATCAGATGGGTAAACTAACGCTGATTATGCCATTACCTGAAATAATAGAAAGCCAGAAGGAGACTAACAATTTAAAAATATTACCTTTAGAGTTAAGCCATATTTACACGTTAAAAGACTTACCTTATCATCATCGTGACCCTTTTGACAGAATTTTGGTTGCTCAGGCTGTTTTTGAGAAAATGCCCTCTACTGAGTATAGATGAAATTCTTGATGCTTATCCGGTAGAAAGGATTTGGTGATGGTTCGATTATTATTTGTCGAGATGATATTGTTGTATGTTGGGTTGCGCGTTGCTACCCTGCGGGGAAACTACCCTTTGGGAAAACTTCGTTTACGTTTACACCTAACCTACGTTATTGAGGGTTATTGTACAAGCGTGAGAAACCTGGTTTCTTTTGGTGACGCTGAAAATTGTTATGCTTAGTGTGGAAGAAACCAGGTTTCTGGGGTTTATTTAGCAAAAGTCCATTCTAGGGTTTTGATGGGCGCGTTTCGTAGTGCTTCTGTGAGTTCGTTGTTGTCGGTAAATTGTAGTTGGTTTAGATAGGTCGCTTCGAGTCTAACGGTGAATTTGTCGTCTTTGAATGCCCAAGGTTTGACTGTGATGTTGCCATCGCTTCGCATTGATACGCTGTAACTTTGTCCGTCACCGTCTTTGGCTATTTCTAACGCACGGAAGTCTTCAGTGTCTTCAGCGCTGGTGGTACCTTCGGGAATTTCTTTGTTGCAGAGAATAAGAGACATTCTATCGCACCATTGGAAGAAGGCATACGCTTTGGCGGCATCGTCTTTTGTTATTTCTAACTCTTCTATCCATTTTTGTTGATTTGCTATCTGTTCATCTAAAAATTCATCTATTTCTTTTGATTGACCGCGCATTCCTTCGATTAAAAAGCTCATGTGCATCGATATCAACATTGCTACCCAGCGTCCGCGATACTGAGCGTTTTGGGCAAGTTTACGCACACGTTCTAAATCAACTTCTTTTTCTAGAGTAAAGTCGCGTGGGGCGCCTGCTGGTGTAAGATGATTTCCTTCCCACTCTTTTTCTAAGTCGTCGTGGTGCGAAATTGCGGCAACTGTTTCTAACCAACGTTGCGGGCGTAATTCTGGGTGCCAATTTCCGGCTATTTGGGCAGCGAGTAATGCATGGGCACGATGGTATATTACCTCCCATCCTTGTTCATGTAGGTTAACTATCATGCTTCTACCTGGAACTTTGGTGTAGTATTAGTTTGCTTTTACATCATGCAAAAGTTAAACTTTCTTAATCATCTACCTATAGAACTAAAATACTACTACCGAGAGGTAGATTTACAAATTAAAACTTATACTCAACTAGTCAGCTTATGTTTAAATATATAACCAAAAATGAACTTCGTATTCAGCAACTACTAACGCCTTATTTATTTTTACTACCTGCTTTAGTCATTTTAGGCTTAACAGTATTCATACCTGCGCTTCAAGCATTTTATTTGACTTTTACGCAAATTCAAGATATCAGCGGTTCGCAAACACAGTGGGTGGGTTTGGCTAATTTCATTCGGTTATCGAATGATTCTGTATTTTGGAAGACTTTGGGTAATACTATATTATATTTAATTGTAGTAGTGCCAATTCTAGTTACGGCGCCTTTGGCTCTCGCTATTTTAGTCAATCAAAAAATACGCGGTATTACCTGGTTTCGGGCAGCATATTATGCACCAGTTGTAATTTCAATGGTGGTTGCTGGTATTGCATGGAACTGGTTGTACGAAGAAAGAGGTTTGATTAATCAGTTTCTTCAAAGTTTAGGTATTATCAAAGAAGGTATTCCCTGGTTAACTAGTCCAAGATTTGCTCTTTTTAGTGTAATGGCTGTAACCGTGTGGAAAGGTTTGGGTTATTACATGGTTATTTATCTAGCTGGGTTACAATCAATTCCTGCTGATGTCTACGAAGCTGCTTCAATAGATGGTTCGGACGGTGTGCGTAAACATTGGGATATTACTTTACCTTTAATGCGTCCTTATTTAGCTTTAGTTGGTGTAATTTCGGCTATTTCTGCTACTAAGGTGTTTGAAGAAGTATATATTATGACCCAAGGTGGTCCACGCAATAGTTCCAAAACTATTGTTTATTATTTGTACGAGCAGGCTTTTACTAATTTAGAGATTAGCTATGCTTGTACAATTGGTTTGGTATTGTTTTTGATTATTCTAGCTTTGTCTGTTTTACGATTATTGCTTAATAATGGCGCCGAACAACCTTTAGGATAAGTTTATACATCTTGTGGGATGGGTATCCCACAAGAGAATTAAATATATTATCTTTCACATTGAGTTTGATTATTTTTGTTAATTGGTAAATAAATACGAAAACTCGTATTTCCAGGTTTCGATACAAAGTGAATATCTCCGTGATGCTTCTTTACAATAATTCTATAGGTAATATCCAATCCTAACCCAGTTCCAGCGCCTACTTCTTTAGTAGTAAAAAATGGCTCAAATATACGCGGTTGTATAGCTTCTGGTATTCCTGTTCCTGTATCTGTAATTTCAACTAATATACAAGTATTATCTGATTCTGTACGAATTGTTAATTGGCCTTTGCCTTTCATGGCATCTATTGCGTTATCTATTAAGTTAGTCCAAACTTGGTTGAGTTCACTGCCGTAAGCTTGGATACGCGGTAATGTTAAATCATATTCTCGTTTTACTGCTATTCCTTTTTTGAGTTTGTGCCCAAATATAATTAAAGTGTTTTCTATTCCTTGATGTACGTCTATTTCTTGCAACGGCGCCGAGTCCATGTAAGAATAGCCTTTAACTGCTTGAACTATTTCAGAAATGCGCGCAGTGCTTTGTTCAATTTGGTTTAATAAACAAGTTTGAGCAAGTTTTGCTTCTAACCAATGTAAAACTATTTCAAGTTTATTTTCTGGTATTTGGTCTGCAAGATTATCTAGTTTATCTGTATCTATACCTGTATTCACAAATGTTGGCGCCATTTTCCAACTATTTTTAATATCATGGTTTTCCAACCAGTCGGTTACAGCGTCTTCTTTGTCGCTTTGGTCTAAAGGGTCAAGTTTTATTGTCGGGTTTGCCTGAAGTTCAAAGTCACAAAGAAACTTTAATTGCTCTTGTGATAACGAATAAAGCTCACACGTTAAAGATTGTAAAGTTTTTGAAATTTCACGTAAGTTTGATGAAGCGCGTTGTGCTGCTGCTGCGGGATTATTTAATTCGTGTGCTAAACCTGCGGAAAGTTTACCAAGTGCTGCAAGTTTTTCGGAATGACGCATTTGCACTTCCACATCTTTACTACGTCCTACCATCGCAGTCAAAATTACATCAGCGATTGGTGAACATTCAGCAATGATACGTTTAAAAGTTTCGCTATCTATTTCTAAAATGGTAGCAGCAGTTAATGCACGCGCGCTAGCTGTGGCGCCATGTCCAGTTATCATTGATACCTCACCCAAAAACTCACCACGACGGTGAACTGCAAGCAATTTTGTCTCTCCACCAAGTTGCTTAGTTATTTCAATTTCTCCATTCAATACAATACAAAACTTATAATCTGCTTGTCCCTCTGTAAATACAATATCACCAGCATTAAAATGAATTTGGGCGCCGACTGTTAACATTTTCTGTAATGCTTCTTCGGGTAACTTGGGAAATAAAGCGTTTTGGTTTGGGTCGTGCAACATAATGATTATGGGGAGTAGGATTTATTAAGAGACTGTGTGATGGGAATATTTACCATACTTGGTATACAAATTGAAAATGGTAGATTCTCAGTGCCTTTGGATACTTTAGATAGAAATCCTCAAACTGAATTTGATAAACAAATTGCCAGATAATATTGCCTTGAATATGTAACAGGCAGGGATGCCTGTTCCACAAGATACTACAAAACTTTACTTAGATATTGGTGAACAAATTGGACGCATATTGAACCTTCTCCTACTCCTGATGCTACACGTTTAACTGAGTTATGACGCACATCTCCTACTGCAAATACTCCTGGAATGTTTGTTTCTAGTAGGTATGGGTCGCGTTGTAAGTTCCATCCTTTTGGGCGCCTTTCACCACGTTTCAAGTCGGGGCCTGTTAGTATGAAACCACGTTCGTCACGTTCGACTATTCCATCTAACCATGTAGTTGCTGGTTGGGCGCCTATAAATATGAATAGTGAGTTTGCAGGTACTGTTTGCGTTTCTTGGGTTAATACGTTTTGAAGTGTGATTGCTTCTAAAGAGGTTTCACCTTTTGCTTCGATGACGCTGGTGTGTACTTTGACTTCGATATTGGGTGTTGATGCTATTTGCTCTATTAAATATTGCGACATGCTTTTAGTCAAAGATTCTCCGCGCACTAACATGGTGACTTTTGCTGCGTATTTAGAAAAGTACATCGCTGCTTGTCCAGCAGAGTTGGCGCCTCCTATTATATATACGTCTTCTCCTTGACATGATAATGCTTCCGTTTGAGCGGCGCCGTAATAAACACCTGCACCTGTTAACCGTTCTACACCTGGTATATCTAAACGGCGCCATGATACACCCAATGCTAATATCAATGCATGACAACTAATCTCATTACCATCTGCTAGTTGTATAAATCTATATGGATTTTCTACGCGAATTCCTGTAGCTTCTTGGGGTGTGAGAATTTCGACGCCAAACCGCCTAGCTTGGGTTACAGCACGACGCGCTAAGTCTCCACCGCTTAATCCAACTGGAAAACCTAGGTAATTTTCGATACGCGAACTTGTACCCGCTTGCCCCCCAGGTGCCTCGCGTTCTAGCATGACTGTACGCAATCCTTCTGATGCACCATAGACAGCAGCAGCTAAACCCGCAGGTCCACCACCAACTATGACTAAATCATAAAAGGGTTTTCCGGCTTGGGTTTGTAAGCCTATTTTCTCGGCAATTTGTGTATTAGTTGGTTGTAGAGTACTTGTACCATCGGGGAAAAATACTAAGGGTAGTTGCAAATGGTCGCATTCTGCATATTCGACTAATTTCTGTGCTTCTTGCGATAACTCAATATCCATCCATTCATAAGGTATTTGGTTACGCGCAAGAAAATCTTTTACTGAATGTGAATGCGGTGACCAGCGGTTGCCAACTACCCGTATACCTTCAAATGGGGGACTGAAAGATGCTGACCAATCATCGAGTAAATCGTTTAAAACTGGATATAACCGTTCTTCTGGAGGGTTCCACGGTTTCATTAAATAGTAATCTACTCTTGTTGTGTTAATCGCGCGGATTGCTGCATCTGTATCAGCATACGCTGTTAGTAACGCTCGCTTGGCGCCGGGATATATTGATAAGGCGCCTTCTAAAAATTCTACACCCGACATTTGGGGCATTCGCTGGTCAGCTAGAAACAACGCAACTGTTTCGTTACGAAGTTTGAGCTTTTCGAGTGCATCTAACGCTGTTGCTCCCGACTCCGCACGCACAATTCTATAGCGGTCTCCATATTCTTGTCTTAAGTCACGCGCAATTGCTTGTAAAACTTCTGGGTCGTCGTCAACCGTCATTATTACGGGTTTAGCCATGAGTTTTCTCAATAACCGGGTAGTTAATTATCATCGTATATAATTTTGTCCTCCATCAAATCTTGAGTATTATTTAGACGTGACATCCATCCTCAAATTAACAGAAGTATTCTTAATACTAGTAACAAACTACACACTGATAAAATTTGCTGCCAAGGTATTTCCAAGGCGCCACGAATAATTATTTCCCGTAGCACAGATACAATTGTAACTTCAACTGCTACCCCCACGATATACGCTGTTCGCGTAAATATATTATCAAAAGTTTAAATAACTCAACTAAAATTAAAATAAATAATATATCTGATGTAATGTTTTGAAACTTAATTGGTACAATGAAAGAGGTAAATAAATCGTACAAACGAATTACATCACTCCGAATAAGCCGATAGCCAAAACAAATACGATAATATTCTGGACGGTTTCTAAAAATGTAATAAAATTTTCAATATCAAACCAATTTCGAGAAACCGAGTTTTGATGTCTTGGTAGCATCTTTCCAATATAAATAATCTTGTTAATCAACAAAACAATTCTTATATTAGCAAGAATATTAATAAGGGTGAACAAATGTCCACCCTTGTAATTGGTACTATTCAATTCAAAGGTGGATAAGTATACTTACTTATTATTTTTGGTAGTTAGCATCTACCCAGCAGCGAGGTAAACTTTCGCCAGAAGGGAAAATCAAATTTGATTTCTTTAATGGTTCTGGGTCTTGTTCTTCTTGTCCTGATTGGTCTTGCACTGTCACACTATCTTGATTGGGGCTTATTAGTGCCTGCAAGTCATTTATTTCTACTAAATTTCCGGATTCTTTGTCTTGTAGAAGCATAAGCCGTGATTGTTATTGTTGAAAATTGCTATTTGATTCAATGCATTTTGAGCCTATCCCGGATATTAGACGCTTTTCAACAATCTAAAGAGAGATATTAAGGATTATTTTAAGCCTGACTATAATTATATATCTTTTGGATTATCAGATATAAATATTTATACAACTTGGGTGGGATGTCAATACTCGCTGATTACGAGATATTAAGTAATAGGTGGGGTAAAGAAGTTTATCTCATGAAATTGATAAAAAAATCAGTTTGATAATTAATAAGGAGCTAAGACGATGAGTTTAGAAGAAAAAGCAAAAGCTGCTGCGAAAAATATCGAAGGCAAAGCGCAAGAAGCACTTGGTAATGTAACTGGTGACCCCGCAGATAAAACTGAAGGTCAAGCGAAGCAAGTAGAAGCTGAAGGACGCAACGCTAAAGAAGATGTCAAAGATGGCGTTAAGGATATTATCGATAAAGCATAATTTCTAACATAACGAAATTTTGTAGAGACCGTATTAATACGGTCTCTACGTGTGTATATATATATTATTTAAAATATGTGTCGTCCTTAATAGATTCTGGTACATATTCACTACCATCAGGCATAATGGCGCCACGTAAAATGATAAAGTAGTTTGAATATCTAACGAAGTTGCTAACACTCGTCCTGCTTGCGATAAAAAAGCATACCTAGCTTGTGCAAGTTCGACTTCTTGACGTGCATTTTGTTCGCATATAAATAATTCGTGTCGCTCTGCTTCTATTTGTTTACGCTGCGTAATATCTCGAAAATAAATCGAAATTCCATTTACCGAGCGGTAGATATTATGTTCTAACCAGAGATTAAACTGGGAATAATAAGCTTCAAGTTGTACCGAAGTTCTCCATACTTCATAAACATTTTTGCCTATCAACTCTTCGTAACCTTTATCGAAAATTCTGGTGCCAAGGTCATTAATAAAGATAAACCGCCACTGGGTGTCAAGGATTATCACACCATCGGTAATACTATCTAGAAAAGTAGCCATTTTAGTTTTTACCTCGGATGAACATTTAATTTAAAATCCATCCTCAAGGTGTGAGTATAAAAATGTCAGTTCATTTGCCGCCACCATTAGTATAGTGACAACATAGGGTAAAGCACTACCTTACATAAATTGTTATCTATACATTGATTATATATTCCTTGGCTATTGTAATAACCTAACTAAAGGGAGAAGGGGGCTGCCCGTTAGTATCTGAGACAATATAGACAAATCTAATAATAAGCAAGTAAAGATTGATATCACTCTAATTTGATATCAAGTGTATATTTTCATGACCATACAAACTTTTTAAATTCAAGGTTTTTTAATCATGCGTAACATTTTTTCAACTCAAAATTTAGGTAAAAAGCGAGTTCTTGTTGTTGACGATAATATCGATAATGCATTACTTTTAGCAACATTATTAGAGATAGAAGGATATCTAGTTGATGTTGCGAATTGTGGATACACAGCAATTTCTCAAATTGAAGCAAATCCGCCAAATATTGTGCTATTAGATTTAATGATGCCAATAATTGACGGTATTGAAGTTGCTCGCTGGGTACGTAAAAATAGACCATCTGTTGCTGTTGTATTAGTCACAGCTTACAGTGATTTAGATGATTTGCTTCCTGACAAAGTTAAATTTGATGGTATAATTACTAAACCTCTTAACTTTGAAGAAACAATCTTGCTAATACAAAATATTTTAGAGTATGGAAAACAGCCAATCAGCCAAACGTATAAATAAATACATAAATAATAGTGATTTGAACAAAAATCTTGAAAATCTATCTAAAGTAAAGGTTATATCTACTTTTAGATAATTGCATCTTGAATAGCAAGTGAGCGAAGGTATTATTTGACAGCTATCTGCATATCTCCTGACTTGCAAAATGGAAGATTTTAGCCAATTACTTTCCCTAAGAGTAGATATAATATCGCAACAGTGGGTAGAAGCAGTTGTTAAAGACAAACAAATCAAAACAACTGATAATCTGTCAAGAACTGCTATTCAAGACCATGTACCTTATCTTCTCGAAGCCCTAATCTCGGTATTAGCGCAAAACCAAGTTTCCGATGTCAAAGCAATTGTAGAAAATAGCTTACAACATGGCGCCATAAGAGCCGAACAAGGTTATGACGCGACAGAGGTAGTGCGAGAATATCACCTCTTACGCACTTGCATTATTGCAAATTTGGAAACTGACTTGCTTTCTAGTCAGGCATCGGAGGTATTGCGAACTGTATCCTTAATTAATCTAGTTGTAGACTCGGCAATTGCTCAGTGCTTCAAAAGTTATGTTAAGCATAGACTACGCGAACTCGAAGAACTACAAAATCAATTAAATTTGAATGTCCAAGAATTACAGCGCTTAGTTCGCACCAGCCAAGAAAATATGAATATGCTGGCACACGAACTCAAAACTCCATTAAATTCAATTATCGGTTATTCGGAACTTTTCCTACGTCAACAGGGTTTTGAAAAGTTGAAAGCAACCAAACCTGTTGAACACATCGAACGTGTGCTACGTAACGGGCGCCAACTATTACATCTTATCAACGATGCGCTCGAACTATCGCGATATGAAACGGGTAATATGCTGCTTCATCTGGTACCAATTAATGTAATCGCGATTACTAACAGTGTAATAGAAACAATGCAGCCAAATGCCGACGCAAAAGGTTTACAGTTAAAAGTCAATTATAAGAATCCACCAAAGCAAGTTATAACAGACCCATTACGACTACAACAAATTATTATGAATCTTGTGAGTAATGCCATTCGCTATACTGAAGCTGGTAATGTGACAGTTGGGTGCGATGAGTTGCAAGACAATAACTGGTCGTTAGTTGTTAATGATACAGGTATTGGTATTAGGGTTGAAGACCAAGCTCATATATTTGAACCATTCGGACGCGCGCAGCATTCAGGAAAACAGCATCCTCCCGACAGTACAGGGTTAGGACTAGCAATTGTTGCCCGATTAGTAAAATTATTACAGGGTCAAATTAGTTTAACATCGGCGCCAGGAGTTGGAACTACTTTTACCGTTACTCTACCACTAGAGGTAAAAGATGATAATTCTTATATAAAATCAGATACAAAATAAAATTTTGGTGGGCTTTGACCCACCATTCAAAAACTAATTAATCTCTTCTTTTATCGAGTCAATTGTTGCAGATAGCTCTTTGCGCTTTGATTCGTTTTTAAGATAGCGGTTGACAAACCAAGCAGTATAACCAATACCAATCAGTTGGAAAGATTCTTTAAGCAATGGAAAAGTATTGATGGCGCCAACTACTGCTAGCATTATCCGGAGTGCGAAAACTGTTGCGACTAATGCACCAAAGCTAATAAACAAAAACTTGTACTCGCTATAGAACCAAGCTGCATTACTGGGTAACTCTGCCAAAAAGTCAGAAATTTGGGCGCCTATTTTTTCTAAGTCGGTTTCAGTCTCGGTCGCAGGAGGCAGCATTGGACGGGTCGCAAGCTGTGAACTTCCTAACGCAGCAGTATTTTGAGAAATCTCTGAAATTTCAGAGATACTGTCAAAGTACTCTGGTTCTTTATATTCTTGTGTTGGTAGTTGAGCTGTCATATGCGCCTCCTAGTATACTAAACAATGGGTTTTATTGCTTTAAATCAAGCTTTGAACCAAACTTGTAAAAATTTATTGAGCATTATTACTATTATTTCCACATTTCTAGAAAAAAATTAACTCAATCACTCGGAGTAAGCTGCATATTTCTTCCGATGGATTATTACAACATAAAGAACTAGACATTAGCTGTATCTACCTTTAGAAGCATTTTACACCTTTATCAGCATTATAAAATAAAATTGTCATCATAGAACTGCTATATGCATATACAAGATTTTATTCAAAGCTTGTTAGGTCAAGCTCCAAAGCCTGTCTTACTATTCGATTCAGTTGAAAAAGCCAACGATATCGCTTTTATGCTCAAAGGTAAGTGGGATGGTTGCAATGGTGTGGCTATATACCCGTGCGATGAAGTTGCAGTGAACACAGCTGCGAGTCTGCTCGAAACGTCATGGTGTTATCAAGGTGACGCGAAAGCCGTTATTGAGAGTTTAAAACCTTTAGAACTCAAAAGTAGTTATGCAAGAGGAGAGCGAATTTTTATCAATGCTAACTTGAGATGTGCTGAACTTGTAGGCGCCGATTTCAGCGAAGCTAATTTCAGTTGCGCTAAACTAGATTGTGCGAATCTTAGTGAAGCTAATTTAAGCAAAGCTACTTTAACTGGGGCATCAGCGACCGAAATCAACTTAAAGCAGGCAAACTTGAGCGATTCACAGCTAATAAGAACCAATTTCAAACTTGCCAATTTGGAAGGTGCTGATTTGAGAGGTGCAAATTTGACTCACGTTTGCTTGGAAGGAGCTAACTTAACTGGCGCCGACTTTAGAGGAGCGAAACTTCAGTATACTAATTTAATTAACTGTAATTTGACCGATGCTGTTTTCGACCAAATTTGAGAAATAAATATAGTGCATTTGTTCGGTTTTCCTGACAATCAACTCACCTAATTTGAAAAAAAACTTCGTCACAATATAAATAGAGTGTATATGGTATGTGATTATGTTCCCATTTTATTTTTGGAATAATTCTTGTTATAGTCCTGATGCTGTTTCTCGTAAAGCGCGCTTGGAGCGGAAGTTAAGTTTTCTGAAAACGATGCGTGATGATATTGAAACCAGATTAGCTGGTTTAAATGCTGCTATTACCAACGTCGAACAGCAGTTAAATCAAGAAGACGCGACTAGAGTATAGTCTTAGAAACTGGGTTTCCCAAGAAACCCAGTTTCTTTATGTAAAAAGAATGTAATAAATGTTAAATTTACTCTAGCGCCGAATGGCAAAAACGATGCATGATAAAAGATAATGGTTTCTATTTCTGTTATCTATGCATCATTTGGTAGAATCAACAAACGTGTCATTGATTTTAACGGGCGAGAATATAATTATAGCTTGTTGTTATTTTGCTATATCATCAGGAATATCATATGGTGTATGGCGTAACAGACATGCTGGGGTAGACCCACTTGTAATGGCAGTAGCAGGAATATTTTTTAGCTGTGCAATTGGTCATGGTATGCATGGTGCTGGGATGCTGGGACTACCTAATGCAATTGCTTGGCAAGCTGCAACAGATTTAGCTACGGTAATAATTGCCATATATTTTCTGAGTTTTTATCGAAGCTTTGATTTGCTAGCACGCTTCAGTCAAATATTTTCTTCTAAAGTCGAGCTTGAAAATAAAAATGAAATTTTAGAAGAAGCAATGCGGAAATTACAGCGTACTCAAAGTCAATTAATACAACAAGAGAAAATGTCTGGTTTAGGGCAGTTAGTGGCAGGTGTTGCACACGAAATCAATAATCCTGTAAATTTTATACACGCCAATCTCGATTATATGCAGGAATATACTCTTGACTTGCAGGGATTTGTAGAACTGTATCAAAAATATTATCCGACACCAGTCGCAGAAATTAGCGCGCGAGCAAAAAAAATTGATTTAGAGTTTATCAAACAAGATTTGTTCAAAATTCTCAAGTCGATGACAATAGGTACTGAGCGCATCCAGGAGATAGTATTATCCCTGCGGAACTTCTCGCGTATGGATGAAGCAGAGTTGAAAAAGGTAAATATTCATGAAGGAATTGACAGTACATTGTTAATTTTGCAGCATCGTTTTATAGCTAGTTCTGAAAAATTAGAAATAGAGATTATCAAAAACTATGGCGCCATTCCAGAAGTAGAGTGTTATCCAGGACAATTGAACCAAGTGTTTATGAATATTTTATCAAATGCGGTTGATGCTTTGGAAGAAATAAATCACGAACGAAAAAAGCAAAATATAAAAGGCAATTCAAATAAAATTACAATTAGCACCTCCATAGTGGATTCGCAATGGGTAGAAGTAAAAATTGCCAATAATGGCCCAGATATTCCCGAACATTTACACCAACGTATTTTCGACCCATTTTTCACGACAAAACCCGTTGGTAAAGGTACAGGTATGGGAATGTCTATCAGCTATCAAATTATTACTGAAAGACATCAAGGCAAGTTAATGTTTACATCAATGAGTGGCGCCGATACAGAGTTTATAATCCAAATTCCCATTTGTCAAAAGTCTCTTGCGGCGCTACGAACTTGATAAAAATTAAGATTTTAACTGGCTTGCTATATAGCTATGTAATCTATACTTATACCTTTTTAAAATTTTGAAAGCTTGTTGCTCAAGAAAGTCGAATTCGTTCTCGACTCAACCCCATATGTTGAGCAACTTGAACTAAAGTTTGCTCCTTTCCATTGGCTAAACTACGTAATTGGGGGCTAAACTTTATTCGTGGCGCCGAATTGTTCGATAAACTGGAATAATTACACGCTCAAAAATCCGTTGCATCCAGTACAATTTGCTTTGATTTGTGTTGGAGTTTATTTATTGTGGCGCCAACAGCATCAAAATAGTACATTTGTTGCAGATGTATAAGTTTTATCTTATTAATGTGGATGTGGGGAGACGGGTTTGTAAAAACTTACATGGTCTTTGCTGGTAGCTATATATTATGGCATTACCGCAAAGAACTTCGGGAAGTTAATTGAACATGAATTTTAGGTCTATATTTTGGTACTAATGTTCGCGCCATCAAGTGCTGGCACTGCCCACCCTACGTGGTATTTCAAAAATGAAGTAGGAATCCTATATTAAAAAAATCTTCACACGGTGCCAAAATTCCTAGAGGATAAATTGGGTGTAAACATATCCTCTAGGAAAATCTTCACATGGCGCCAAAATTCCTAGAGGATAAATCAGGTGTAAACATATCCTCTAGGAAAATCTTCACACGGCGCCAAAATTCCTAGAGGATAACAGGACTTACGCATAAAAACCTAGAAACCTGGAATATACGTTGATAGCATGTAATAAAAATGACGATTTGTCTGCGACAATGAATGCGTAGAAACCAGGTTTATGCAGCGTAAGTCCTAGATAAGTCAGATTTACATGTATTTTCTAGTACTTTATGTGATTTATGAAAGTGGCCGACACCTAACTCTAACTTTGACTCTCTAGTAGATGCATTATCAGACTGATGGTGTAACCAAATGTATGCAGTTATTGATGTACTTAGGGTGCATCAAGATGGATAAGCTTCTTAGCTTTATGAGACCAACCACAGGTTTTCAGGAAGTACCGAGAATAAAAGCGTGCAGAAGTGAAAGGTATACTATTTATTACAAACAAATTTTATGTATAAGTATCTGTTACGATAACTGTATACAAGTTGAATAGTAATATCCTCTCATAATATACAAAATATTTTTGTTTGAGAATTGTAGATATTACACAAAATGCTAAAGTAAAATTACTTAAATATTTTTTTGACAGCATTTATATTATGATGTTGGTTTCTATATATAGTGCTGGTTTCTATATATAATGTTGGGTTTCCCTGCGGGACACTACGTGAACGCAAAGCCTCCACCCAACCTACGGTATTTTACGGTATCCGTTACATCCGTTGCCAGTTTATTCTTCGATTCCAAATTCATTAATAACTGCATTTAAATCGCGTATACGACGTGAGAGAACGCGAATAATATTTAAAGCAATTTCGGGTGTTTCTTCGATAGCGTCGTGTAATTGTTCTTGAGTTAATTCTAAACAATCTGATTGTTCGAGGGTTGTTGCAGTAGCAGAACGTGGTTGAGCGTCAAAAACTGCCATTTCTCCAAAGGATTCACCTTGAGGAAATACAGCAAGCTGTCGGTCTTCGATATGAACTTTGACGCGACCAGAAACTACTATAAACAGTGAGCGTCCTTCTTCTCCTTGTCGGAAAATTGTATGATTGGCGCCAAACGACCATTCGTCCATAACAGAGGCAAGACGAACAATAAAATCATCGCGTAATTCTTGAAAAATCGGAACTCGACGAACGAATAATAAACGGTCAACGCTGGTTAACATATTAATATATTGGCTTAGGTTTACTAGTGGTTATTTTAAAGATATTTTTGAATTAACTCTTTGACTTGGGCTGCAATTAAAGGTGCCGGGTCTTTTTGTAACTGTGGTAATAATTCAATGAGTATACGACGTGAAGCTATATTTAGATAACAAATAGCTGCTTCACGCACAAAACTGGTGGGGTGACGTAAGTTTTCAATTATTTGCTCTGTGGTCAAACGAATACGCGCAGCAGAAGCAAAATGAAAACAACATGCTAAACACCAGTCAGATAGTGAGTTTTCGAGAGTCAGTAAATGACGAATTCGGTCACTAACTACCATTTGCTCGTATTTACATATTTTTGCTTCCATTAAAGCTTGAAGTTTTTGTTCTGGGTGACGTTTATCTAAAATCATTAGCAGTAGCGATTTATTGGGTAATATAACTGTATGCTCTAGTATTTCTAAACCCCGCGCTAGGTTTTTTGGTGATTCTGATAAAACATTCAATGCTGCCGCTTGGATTGTATCTTGAGAGTAAAGTAGCTTTAAAAACAAAAATAATCGCTCTTTTATATCTAATTCTAAATCGAGTAACGCACGCTGTAATAATTGGCATATCGCCATTACTTTACGACTAGATAGATAATCAGTAATGAATTCGCGTGTTTTATATTCTAAATAATTTGCGTATACTTCACCTTGTGTTTCTAAATCTCTATACGCAGCATATATCTCACTTAAAAAGGCTATTTCCTCATCGATTAATCGTTCTACGTGAGTTTCATACGATTTCTCGACTAAACCAGAAATTCCTTCTTTTTCATTTCGTTTAAGTAAGCTACGAAGAATAAGGTCGCGGTCTTTACGCTTCGATGTTTCTAAACTTTTCCATAACGTATCCATTGCTTCCCACGTCGGAATTTCTCCTATTGTTCGCCATGCATACATCCGCACTATTTCTGGTTTATGTGGATTTGTCGCTAAATCCAGTATTAATGGTAATCCTTCGTTTTCGAGTTTGACGATAGCACGCATCGCACAAGCGCGTGTTGATTTATAGTAAAGTCCACCTAGAAGTGCGGGGTAGTAATCTTCTAATCGTGTTGCTGCTATCATTTCTAGCACTGCACGACGCACCCGCAATGATTTGTCTTCTAATAAGTTTGGAATTAAGAGTCGTAACGTTTGTAAATAAACTGCTGCGTTTAATGCTCTGACTGCATCTACTCGTTCACGTTCACTCGAACTAGTTAGCATTGCTTTGAGTGTGCGAGTACCTGCGACTTTTTGCTGCGTTGTTCCTTGACGCAATAGTAATGCTGCGGCAGTCGCGCGAATGATGGGATGTTCTTCGTTAAGAAATTGTTCAAGTTTGCTTAAGTTAGGATTATCTTCTGCTAGCCAAACATAACGCAAGACTAGCGCGAATATTTCGGGGTTTACCTCGGTTTCAGATTGTTTGAGTAGTGAATTGACTTGTGGTACGTATGTTTTTGTCGCACCTGCATCAAGCATTGCTTCTAAAGAAGATATTTGTAGCGTGCTTGGTAGTTTGGTTAGTAATGGCGCCAGTACTTCTGCTGCTCCTTGCGGGTCAATAGTAGCTAACAATTCAATACATGAACGTTTATCACTTTCGGTACCTGATTCTTTTAGTGCTTTGACCACCGCTTGTTTAAATGTACGCACGTCAACATCGGCGCCTGTTAATTTGCCCCTTCCTGCACTCAACACCAGCAAATCTACATAAAGTGAACGTAGTATCCAAAGTAACCCTAAACAAATAAGCGCGACAATTGTTGTTTCAGCTACTAATGCCCAATTTTTTGCTAACGGAATTCGGTTAGCCTCGATAAAAAGAGTAATTAAAATTACAATACCTGCGATACCTGTACCCCAAGCTTCAGCAATACCCCCCGATAAGGTTTGTACACTCGAACGAAATTTATCAGGAATTGGTTGAAATAGCAGAGGACTACCACTAACTACTAACGTGTAACGCAGTAGTTCGTCAAAAAACTTCAAAATTACTAAACCCCAAAAAAAGTGTTGCCCTTGTGTGATTGGCAGTAAACTTAATGATGTAATCGATAAGGGTAGTAGAACCGCAATACAAATTGGTAAAGTTGCTGTGGCAAAAAAGACTCCAAACCGTTCGAGGACTCGACTGGATACAAATAACTGCATCAATAGTTCGCAAACCCCAGTCACCCCGCTAAATATCCCTAAAAAGCTTGCTATCTCTTGACCACTATAATTTGTTTCGATTTGAGTTAAATATTGAAAGTCGATTAATATATTAATTATTTGTAATAATCCAAAAAAAGCAAATAAGAACAGCGAGTAGTGCCTTAGCTTCCCAGAAAGTTGTGGTCGTGCGCGTCCATCCCCTGAAGCTACTTTTTCAGGTTCGGGAAATGAACTTTTTTGTTCACTGCTTAAATAACGGAGGATTAAGGCGCCTGCGATAATAAAAATTGCCGAAACGGGAATGATAATATTTTTAAGTCCTACGAATATCAACAGCAGTGGCAAACTAAAACCGCTGAAAATATCCGCAACCAATAGTCCACTACTGATTATGGGGTATGCTCGCTTAATTTCACGAATGTTAAAGATGTGATTGGCAGCTATAGAAGTGTTGAGGTCGTTAAGCACATAAAACGCATCAACCCATAACCGTAATAGAAATACGGTAGCTACAGCAAGGTAAGGAATTTCTAAACCCAAACGCAGTACTATTAGCGGTATGAACATGCATGGTGCAATTGCCGCTATTACGTAACGCAAGGAAAACATTTTTTGCAAACGGGAGTAAAAAAAAACGAGTAGCGTACCCATTACGGCACTGGCAAGATAAATCAAAGGCAACCAACTGGCGCCATACTTACCCAAAAACAGCGCTACAGTACTATCTTCTGTCCAACGTAACCCTACGGATGTTGTGGTATAAAAAGCCAGCATTAGCCACGTGCGTCTACTCTCCTCTGGACGCAAATTTACAATCGCCAAGATTTGCTCATTTAAGTTTTTACCTAACCCTTTAGCCGACCAATGATTGAGTTCCATGCATTTGTACGAAAGTGGTGAGCGTCACCCAAGTGAAGGATAAACGAACAGAACGATTGTTCGTATAGACAGCGCTTACGACAAAAGTCCTGAGCTACTGAGTATTATTTTTCCCACTCAGCGCTCAGGACTATCATGTTTTATGTAAATTTTTGGTAATCGTGCAATTGAATAACGCTATTATTTTTTTGGCGATATTAGCATCATCATGTTCCTACCCTCTTTTTTGGGCATTTGCTGCACTTCACCAACTGAGTCTAGGTCAGTTGCCATGCGCTTTAGCAGTTCTTCTGCCAAGTCGCTGTGTTGAATTTCTCGACCCCGGAACATGACGGTAGCTTTTACCTTGTCCCCATCTTTCAAAAAGCGCTCTGCTTGCTTGACGCGCACGTTATAGTCGTGTGGTTCTATTTTGTAGCGCATCTTGACTTCTTTAACATCAGCAGTATGCTGTTTCTTCCTCGCTTCCCGCGCTTTCTTCTCTTGCTCAAACTTGTATTTGCCATAGTCCATAATACGGCATACAGGCGGTTCGGCTTTATCTGAGAGAAGCACTAGGTCTAGCTCTTTTTCTTCTGCTAGTTGTAATGCTTCATTGGGTGTTAAAATTCCCAATTGGGCGCCGTCGGTATCAATGACCCGAATTTTTGGAAAGCGGATTCGTTCGTTAATTTGGGGCAGGTCGCGACTTCTTCTTTTTTCAATCACAGCCATTTATGATTTGTAGGAGCTATTTGCTAAGATTTTGGTTACTATCCGAATGTGTACGCAACAGTCAAAGCTAAATACCATCGATAATCAAAGGTTTCTCAACAAAAGATACCTCTGTTCCGAGTTTAGCTAATTCACAAACAAGTGCGTTTGCGATAACTTTATTTAGCTATACTTGTTATTCTACTCACTCCAACCCAATTTCTGTCAAATTGTTAACCCTTATTACAAAACGTCAGTCGTCATATACTATTCTAACAGCTACGACCCTCTAATTTATCAAGCTTTTTATCCGTAATTATACTTAATTTTAACGCTTAGATTTTTACTTATAGATACCATAAATCTTATTAATAGTGCCTCAAAAAAGTATATTTTATCGGTATTTGCAAACATACACCGATTAATTTACTTAGAATAGATTTAGCAACTGGTAATTATGTCTCTTCAAACTTAAAACTGTTTACAAAATTTAACGTGCGGGAGGTGTGGATGGTACAATTGATGTGGCAGCAAAGAGTTGGGGCACAGCGCGATTGGGTTTGGCGGGGATGGCAAACTCGCTATACATATATTCGGGGTTTACAAACTGGTTGTGATTCTGTACCCATCATTCTTTTACATGGTTTTGGTGCTTCCATTGGTCACTGGCGCCAAAATTTGGAGGTATTGAGCGAGCATCATACAGTATACGCCCTTGATATGTTGGGATGGGGCGCCTCTGTGAAAGCACCTGTAAATTACAGTGTTAGTCTTTGGGCTGAACAAGTATACGACTTTTGGCAGAGTTTTATTGGTAAGCCAGTGGTGATAGTGGGAAATTCGCTAGGTTCGTTAGTTTCTATAGCTGCTGCTGCTGCCCATCCAGAAATGGTAAAGGGTTTAGTGATGATGAGTTTACCTGACCCATCATTAGAGCTTGAAGCGATTCCCCCATTATTACGTCCAACTGTCGCCACAATTAAAAATTTTGTTGCTTCACCTTTATTTCTTAAGCCTTTATTTTATTTTCTGCGTCAACCAGGGGTGTTACGTCGTTGGGCAGCAATTGCGTATGCTAACCCAGAAGCGATTACTGATGAATTAATTGATATTATTGCGGGTCCTACGCAAGACAGAGGCAGTGTTCGTGCATTTACTGCTTTGTTCAAGGCCTCGATTGGCACCAATTTTAGTCCTAGTGTTAAAGCTATTTTGCCGACTTTAAATATACCAATGTTGTTGGTGTGGGGGAAGAAAGACAGATTTGTTCCACCTGCATTGGCGCCCATATTCGCGCAGTACAATAGTAATTTACAGATACTCAACTTAGATAATGTTGGGCATTGTCCCCATGATGAGAGTCCGGAGGAAGTAAATCAAGTGATTTTAGACTGGATTGATAGAACATTAGTTCGAGTTACGTCAAGTTCTGTAATGGAAGAATGCTAGCCTGGATTGCTTGAAAGTTTGTATCGTCGCAGAAAATAGAATCTTACAATGCAGCCAAAATCCTTGAAATCTACCCTAGCGACTTTTTCTGTAACTCTTGGTTTCGGAACCGTTGCAGCTTTTTTGTCACCTTCGTTTAAAACTGGTGCAGCAGTATTTAGTAGTGCAATTGCTAGTGCAGGTATGGCTGTACTGAATATTCGAGAACACAAACAGAACGAACGATTGCTTCGAGAGGTTAAACGTTTAGCAACAGCCTATGCGAATTTAGAATTAAAGGTAGAAAATTTAGAGAGGTTTTATCAGCTTCAAAGTAGTAATCAGCTTGTAGTTAACCAAGTTAATTCGATATCAACTTCATATACACCTCCAATTATTGCAGCAACAGGCGCCGATAAGTTAATAGCCGAATTAAATAGATTGAAAGTTAATTTAAGGTTGCCTTACAAGCAGTTGGAGAAAGATGATTTATTTGATACAGCTATTTTTATGGGAGATAACTATCCTGCATTAGCTTTAGTGTATCGAAAGATGAAAGCGAGTATTAGCGGTGATATGCAGGCTGGTTTTTCATATAAATTATCTGGAAGTGAGGATAATGATGAGATATGTTTACGTTTTCGAGCCATTTTAGAGAGTAAGGGGTTATGGACTTCTAAGTATATTAAGTCTGAGAAAAGGATTCGGTTTCAACCACATAGTGGAGATACAAAGGTTAGAAGTTTTTTTGAGGGAGGTTGGTTAGAAAAGTTTGTTGTTTACAAAATATGTAGTTTGCTTTCACTACATGGTATAAATTTTGAATATTTAATTAATCCTCATGTGAGTTATTCTTTTGAGGAGTCGAAGTATTATGAGCTTGATGCTTTATTTTTAGTTGATAATCAATTAATTCTGTTTGAAGTTAAAACTGGTGATAAAAGTAACGTGTATCTTAATCAAATCAATGACCATTCTAAACGTAGGCGCCTAAATCTTTCTAAAAATCGAGCTTTTTTGGTTACATTATCATTAACTGATAGTGAGACTGAGGACTGGAATCGAAATAATAATAATATTACTGTAGTTAATCTGAATAATTTAACAAATTGTTTTGCTAATAGTTTGGGGATAGTTACTACTGAAGAATCGAAAATACAAGCTTCTATATTTAGCACAGAAGAATTATATACATTTTTAAATCACAAAAAACTGCGTCCTTCACCAGAACACCGTTTGAATGTGATTACAGAGTTAGTCAGCACAATAAAATCGCTTGAGGAACCATTAACTTTTAATGAAATTAGAAATAAAATTGCTGAAAAGTTACAGATATCAAAAGCGTTAACAGAAGAAATTTTACGTGCTATTCGACGTTCTAGTTGTTTTATTAATGCTGAGGGAGGATTAATATCACAGTTTACACAGTTGAGTGAGCCAATAAAAGGTTTATTATTTGAAGATATTTCAGTTTTAGATAGTAAATGTATTGAGACTTATGCTTCTACAGTTGTAGCTGAATATCCAAATTATTTTAACAGCTTACAAAACGTTAAAATATTTGAAGAAACTGTTGGCGCCGAGGCTCCTAATATAGAAACAATCAATCAACTCAAACTCAGAAATATAAATTAACTATTTAAGTATCTTGTGAAATAGTACTTCATATCATTGATTTTTGGGACAGGCGCCTCAAGGTAAGTCTCTTAATTCTGGCTATCTTAACTCTTATCTCTGTGCCTCTGTGGTAAATATAATAATCCTTCCAAAAACAAAAGCCTTCTCTAATATGGAAGAGAAGGCTTTTGGTTGTATAATTGCCCTGGCACCGAGCAATTGTTGCAGGAGACAACTCTCCAACTATCGTAGCCGCTGCGGCGTTTCACAACTGA
>JAESFJ010000232.1_pt1 | contig 33550 bp, 28 predicted proteins | sample 9266161 | NCBI WGS metagenome assembly JAESFJ01 (sample SAMN14506165, study PRJNA617096) | algae metagenome | isolation source: Calothrix sp. FI2-JRJ7 and co-occurring heterotrophs from granitic desert soil | place: USA: Red Pass Lake area, Fort Irwin, California | collected 2000-06-01
TGGTAGAATGTTGGTAACATTTTCAATAGGTAGGTCTTATTGCAAATAGAAGACCTATCTTTTCTACCATGAAATGTTACACACTTTACCAGTACAGCTTTTCAGGCGCCTTTGTCACCCCTTCAGTGTTCGTACTCGGCGCCTCGATAACTTAGACATCTTACTCACAAGAGGTTGCGACTGGTTGCTTCCTTACCTCGCTACCCATCCTACTGCGCGCGAAAGATTAAAAGTGTGTAATACAAAATCTAAGGTGTAGCTACAAAATATAAATTAACTATAAATCTTGTGGGATGGGCATCAAAAGCCCGTCCCTTAATAATTTCTCATATAATAGCGGGCAAGGATGCCCGTTCCACAAGAGCAGGATAAACAAAACAACTCGCGCGCTACTTGGAAATGGTTTGAGTATGCTTGTAATAGAGGTAAAAGTAACACTAACGTTCAAGTTAATAATTTTGAACTATACCCTTAAAAACGTGACACTTTAAGCTTTTGCGAGATAATAACAAACATATGTACTCCGAAGGAGGCAGGTAAACAAATGTCACCAGAAACCGCTGTAACTGAACAAACTTTAGAAGTTGTGGACGAATCTGTGGACTGGCAACCACCAATGCCACCCACGGATTTGATATTTGACGACGGGGAACCCTTGGAAAGTAATCGCCATCGCATCGCCATGAACACCCTGATTCGGTCATTGTTACAGCTTTGGGCTGACCGCAATGATTTTTTCGCAGGGGGTAATATGTTTGTTTATTACAGCAGCACACAAGCAATGAATCGAGATTTTAGAGGTCCTGATTTCTTTGTAACGCTTGATGTTGACGGCACAAAAGAGCGTCAAGGTTGGGTGGTATGGCAAGAAAACGGACGCTATCCAGATGTAATTGTGGAGTTGTTATCTGAAAGCACAGCAAAAGTAGATAAAGGTGTAAAGAAAGAACTTTATGAAAAAGTTTTTCGTACACGTAACTACTATATTTATGACCCGTTTGATAATAACTCACTTACTGGGTGGCGTTTGAATGCTTCTCAAAAATATGAACCAATTACACCTGATAGTCGAGGTTGGCTATGGAGCGAAGCTTTAGGATTATGGCTTGGTACACACCAAGGTACTATTGACCGAGAAACTGCCGACTGGCTACGCTTTTATGATGAAACTGGTAATTTAGTACTTTTACCAGAAGAAGCGGAAAAACAGCGCGCGGATACCGAAGCTCAAAAAGCCGAGGCTGAACACCAGCGCGCGGAACGTCTTGCTGCAAGATTACGAGAGCTTGGAGAAGAAGTTTAGCTTTATAACTTAATTAAAATTCCCTTAACAGAGCATTCTATTGAGGGGATTTTATTTTTTACGTTATTTAATGATGACGTTTACATACAAACATTTGCATAATAAGTATCAAAATTTACTTTAACATCTCATTGTGTTCAAATATTTTAAAACTAAAGTATTACTTCATCCGCAAATTCAAAGTATTGCGGCACTAGCGTTATACTTTTATTTATTATTATTTATATCCCCATGCCTGTTCCACAAGAGGCTAATATTTAATTGCAGATAGTTTTATACTTATTATTAAATAATAATTAAATCAATCACTAACACTACATTAAACCTACAAGATGTTACATTAGAATTGTAGTTACTTTAAGTAAGCGCCTTCTTTTAAATCTCTCTAACTTTTATTTCTGTGCCCTCTACGTCTTTGTGGTAATAATCAATTTTAAGCACTGAAGTGCTTAGTACGAGTACGAACTACAAACTACGAACTATAAATATTTAATTTTCGGAGATAGAGCCGATGACTTGTAATATAGTAAATCCTGGACTTTTTGCAAAAGGTAGTAAAGAAATATTTCCACTTAAGCATACAGAAGTAGGCGCCAAAATTTCTGGAAACATTGCGCGTGTAGAAGTTACACAAAGTTTTGAAAACCCTTTTATAACACCATTAGAAGCTGTATATGTATTCCCACTACCTGATGAGTCAGCAGTGGATGAGATGGAGATTAAAATTGGTGACAAAATAATTAAGGGAAGTATAAAAAAACGCTCAGAAGCACAGCAAATTTACGATAAGGCGAAGAAAGAAGGACGTACTGCGGGGTTGTTAGAGCAGGAAAGAGATAATATTTTTACTCAGTCTTTGGCTAATATTCTGCCTGGTGAACAAATTAATGTGACGATTCGTTATACGGATAGTTTGAAGTTTGATACGGGAAGTTATGAGTTTGTTTTCCCGATGGTAGTAGGGCCAAGGTATATTCCTGGAGAGTTAATCCCCTCAACTACTGATACTGATTTAGTGCCTGATGGTTCGCGAATTACTCCACCTGTGCTTCCACCTGGAATGCGTATTGGGCATGATATAAATGTGACTGTGGAAATTAATGCAGGTGTGGTTGTTACTGAGATTAAATCACCTTCACACCAGTTAGAAACAGAATATGTTGGTGAAGTTGTACGGGTGAAGCTGGGTGTTGAAGATACTATCCCGAATAAGGATTTTATTTTACGGTACCAAGTTGCTCAAAGTGAAACGCAATCAACTGTGTTAACCCAAGTTGATGAGCGTGGTGGGCATTTTGCTATTTATTTAATTCCAGCTTTGGAATATCAACCTAGTCAAATCGTTCCTAAAGATGTTGTATTTTTAGTTGATACATCTGGTTCACAGTCCGGCGCCCCTTTGCTACAGTGTCAGGAATTAATGCGACGCTTCATTAATGGCTTAAACCCTGATGATACTTTTGCTATTCTTGATTTTTCTGACAAGGTTAGGCAATTATCTAAGGCGCCGTTAAACAATACTCCTGAAAATCTCACTTTAGCTATCAACTATATTAATAAGCTCAAAGCAAGTGGTGCCACGTCCATGCTCACTGGCATTACTGCTGCTATTAATTTCCCGGCGCCTGTTGGACGTTTGCGAACAATAGTACTGTTGAGTGATGGTTATATCGGTAACGAGAATGATATTTTGGCAGAGGTGCAAAATAACCTTAAACCAGGAAATCGTTTATATAGCTTTGGTGCGGGTAGTTCAGTTAATCGTTATTTACTCAACCGCATCGCAGAAATAGGACGGGGTGTTTCATATATTATTCGCCATGATGAAAAAACTGACGAAGTTACAGAAAAGTTCTTTCGCCAAGTTAGTAATCCAGTACTGATGAATATTGAGATTACGTGTAACGGTGAAGGTGAAGCAGCCGTTATTTATCCTGCACAGGCGCCTGATTTATTTGCTGAACAGCCTTTAGTTGTGTTTGGACGCAAAAAAGATGGTAATTCTGTAAATCTTAGTATCACAGGAACGACCGCAAGCTGTGAAACATATAAAAAGGTGTTTGATATTAATTTTGATGCAAATGGAAATTCAGCAATTGCCCAGTTATGGGGACGTGCTTGTATCAAAGCTTTGACAAACAAAATGTTTACATACGAAACAACTGCAAAAACTCAAGCTGTAACAGATATTGCTTTAACTTATAAATTATTGTCGAAGTACACTGCTTTTGTGGCAGTTAGTGAGGATGTAAGAGTTAATCCTGATACTGGTAAGTTAATTACAGTTGAAGTACCCGTAGAAATGCCTGAAGGTGTTGAATATGAAGGTATTTTTGGTGGTTTTGCAGAAGCTGGGTCTGCTGAATCTGCTCGTGGAGCAGGTATATTCTACCTTGCATCTGGGGCGCCTGCTTCCTATGAACAACCAGATTTTCTAAGAAGACAACGCAATATCTCTACTAATTTACCCCCTCAACGCACAACGCCAATAAATCCTCAACTAGAAGTTATTAGCATTACTGGTTTAGAACCGTCGATAGCTGCTATGCTGACCAACTATTTACAAAGCAAAGAGTTACCTACTGGTTTTAATGGTGAAGTTGTTGTAGAACTTCAACTTAGTAAGGGACGTGTTCAACAAGTAAGTTTCCATGAAGATGCTTCAACTTTAAATTCTGCCAAAATTTTAGTTGCCATTAGGCGCCTGCTCATATCTTGGCAATCACCAAACCTCACAGCAATAGTGCATCTAATTATACAAATCAATTCTTAAATCCCTCTTGTGGAACAGACAGGAAAACCTGTTATTACATTTAGGGTGGGTTTACTTATATCTTAATAAATAGTACAAAATTTAGGTTTAACCCGCCCTACCAGATGTTGCAATTTAAATATTCTTCATTAATTGAGGCGCCTGTTGAAGTTGTTTGGCAATTCCATGAGCGCGCGGATGTATTACAACTACTTACTCCACCTTGGCAACCTATTCAAGTCGTGCGTCGCGAAGGTGGTTTGGGTATTGGTGCAATTACGGAGTTCCGAATGTTTTTGGGACTACTACCTTTAACTTGGTTAGCACGACATACTGAGTATGAACAGTACCGTTCTTTCACTGATGAACAGCTTTCAGGCCCATTTGAGTTTTGGCAACACCGACATTTGTTTGATACTGAACGTAATAAAACTAGATTAACTGATGCTATTTCGTTTTCTATGCCTGGTGGTGAAACTATTGAATTTATGAGTGGTTGGATAGTACAAGCTCAACTCGAAGCTACGTTTCGCTATCGCCATGAAATAACTAAACGAGAATGTGAAGCGAAATAATCTTATCTTGTAGAGACACGATTAATCGTGTCTCTACTTAATCGAAAAATTATATTTTATTTCCTTTTGTTAAAGAATATATGAACGTCTGGGGTATTTAGTTGCTCTAGACGCTTTTTTTTACGATACTTATCCAATCATCACAACAGTAAAAACACTTATAAAGCCTGAAGTTATTTAATCTTTATTTGAATTCGCTCCGTAACATTACTTAAATAAATCTTAAAAATTAATATGTTGAATAAATCCGCTTGGCGCCTCGGATTCAATCTGACTTATGCTGCTATATTGGCTTCGCAGTTTTTTCCTGTGACTCGAACTAGGGCTGAGTCATCTATATTACAGTTCAATGGAGCAACGGGAATTTGTCCGATTCAGAACTCGTTTCCTAAGCGCAGCTTTGAAACTTCAAAATATAAGCTTTATATCTGTCTAGGAGATACTAAAAATCCTTTAGGTTATTACGTGCGTGTTACAAAGACAGATGATATTAAAATTACACTCCCCATCGTCCGTAAGAACGGTGAGACTTATATTGCGAAACTAGGAGAAATTAGTCATATCGTTTCGCCTTATGAGTTTATGGTAAGTAAGATGGGACGTATTTTAAACAGGGAAAGAGTAACTAGTGCAATTTCAGGTGATGGGCAACTTCTTGTCAGCGCTTGTCCACAAGGGGAAAATGTTCTTATCGAGGCTGTGACTAAAAGCTTTATCGTATATATATGTGGCAACGATAAACCCGGAAGTTATGTTGGTGTAGCAAGAATAGGTAATGAAAAAGTCACCATTCCTTTACATAATCTCAAACCTGATGGTGCCTTTGAAAAACAAAACTATTTAGCAGTTAAGGGTAATACTCGTTTTATTTTAACTCGCGAGACTTTGGAAATTATGGTAGGTAATGCCACTGTTTTTAAAGAAAAAGTCATTAGGTGGCAATAACTAGTGTAGAGACGTGATATATTCCCTTCGGGACACTACGTGAACACGTCTCTACATTTTATTTATCTTTGTTTTTGAGCGCTTGTCGCGAAGCCCATTGCACGAAACCTGGCAAAAGACGATACATGAGTTGCGAAACGTTGGCAGAACCTACCATTACCTCTGATTTTTGGTTGCTTACTGCATCCCAAATTGCATTTGCTACATCTTTGGGTTTCTCTACGACTGGAACATTTGTAATTTGACCTAATTGTTCACGACGTTTCCGCGTGTCTTCATCGTCCTTACCGCGAAAGATTGCTCGCTCTAATAAACTACTAGCTATTAAGTTTGGGTAAATACCACAAACCTGAATACCTTTTGGTTTCAGTTCTGCTTGCAGTGCTTCGGTTAATCCTGTTACAGCAAATTTACTGGTGCAGTATGCTGCCATATAAGGTGTAGGTACTTTCCCACCTATCGAACTCAGATTGACTATTGTTCCTTTTCCGCGTTCGAGGAAATGCGGTAGTAGCGCGTTTATTGTATGGATATATCCCCACAAGTTGGTATCGATGATTTGATGCCAGTCATCTAATGAAAAATCCTCTACTGTTCCTGTCGCGAATATACCAGCATTATTTACTAGTACATCAATAGTGCCAAAATGCGCTAATGCTTTGTCTACTAACGTTTTAACTTGCTCGGAGTCACGAACATCACAACTAACAGTCAAAACATCGTTGTTGTTACCAAGATTTTTTATTTCTTGCGCTGCTGCTTCCAGTACCTCAGGTCTGCGTGCAGCTAGTACTAAGTTATATCCTTTGCGTGCGAACAGAAGGGCGGTTTGTTTACCTATTCCTTGCGAGGCGCCTGTTATTAGTATTGTTGGACTCATAACCATTTTTCTAAAAGTGTATCTTTTATAAGTTTGGTGAACTAGCTTATAGAAACCTTCTTACTAAAGTTAGATAAAATCTAAGAAACCGGGTTTCTTCACTGAAACCCGGTTTCTTAGTTAAAGTTTTGCGGAGTTTCGCGAAGCATCATATATTTGTGTTAAATATGTTTGATATTTTGAATACTTATTAAATTTGTACTATATAGTTCCCATCAGCTTTAAGAATGACAAACTAGTATCCAAAAGTTACAAATATGTGATTTTTTTTAAGATAAATCTTGAAACTACAGACAGAGAGTTAAATTCTGATAAATACTTAGTATTAGAGTAAATGTTATTTGTTTTTTATAGTGGGTTATACAAAATACTTAGCCCAGCCGTAAAAGAATGTTAATATTTTTACTTTCGTACTCAATAACTCCCGTAGAGAAATGCTACAAAAATCAATTGTATACCCATCACAAATACCTTTTGAAAATAGTATACATCCTTACCGAGGGATAACTACAGCTATTGCTATTATTGGTATATGGGCGGTTAGTTTAATTTTATTAATGACTGTAAATGTTCAAGATACTAATAAAATTGCTATAGTTGCTGCTGTGTTATGCCAAACTTTTTGTTACACAGGACTTTTTATTACAGCACACGACGCAATGCATGGAGCAGTTAGCTCTTATAATCTTAAATTAAATCATTTTATCGGTTCGCTATGTCTATTTTTATACGGTGGGTTAACGTATAAAACACTGCTAAAAAAACACTGGCAACACCATCAACATCCTGGTACAGAAAATGACCCAGATTTCCACGATGGAAAACACCAAAATGTGATTGCATGGTATTTACATTTCATGAAGGGATATTGGAGTTGGAAGCAAATTATCATAATAATGGTTGTTTATAACTCACTTGCTTTCCTTGCTCATGTACCACAAATAAATCTTATTTTATTTTGGATAACACCTTCACTACTAAGTTCATTACAATTATTTTATTTTGGTACTTTTGAACCTCATAGTGAACCAATTACTGGATATACAGATTCCTCTCATACCCGTACAATTTCTCGTCCTGCGTGGTTATCTTTCTTAACTTGCTATCATTTTGGATACCACGAAGAACATCATCAATACCCCAATGTCCCTTGGTGGCAGTTACCTAAAGTTCATAATGCTGACTCGCTGCAATTGTCGGATATAAACTCGGACGTAGACAAAGATAAGCAAGAGGCCCAAACAGCGGCGCCAGTGCAATAAATAGATATAATTGTCCCATCTGCTCTTTATTCCAGTTGCGACGAGCTATATCATCATCAAGAATACTCGTTGGAAACAATAAGTAAAATAAGCAGAAAGCAAGACTCATTCCATGAATAAATTTATCGTGCATGAACTGGTTAATAAAATCATCCCAGTTGCCAAAAATAAAAGCGTAAAGAAATAAACCAAGAGTTGTAACCGTTAGGGAGTAAGCAAAAAAGCGCGAGTCGAGAAAGTTTAAAAATTTATCTTTCTCACCAGTAAAGCTTTGATTCGATTCGCGTAACGCCAAATATGGTATTAAACCTATAACACCCGATGCTACCGAAGCAATGGCAAAAGGATAAAATCGTATCGATTGCATTCGACCATCAAAAAATAACAGACTACTATATATAAATAGCCAAATCCCCACAAGAGAGAATAATGATAAAATAACGGGGTTTACCTGCGTCCATTGAAGCGTAAGAATACTAACTAGTAATTTTATAGTCGCTTCTAGATGCAGTGGTGGGGCAAGAAAAACTACATAAAGAATAAATCCTGCCCATAATAACCACAATGCACTTCTATTCATAACATTCTTTATTTATATTTATTTTATGTTGTAGCTGGTTTTTGTTGACTTTGATTAATACTGCTACCGACTTCGGGTAAAGGTTTTCTTAGACATAAGTATATCAAGGCGCCGAATAACGGAACTAATGCGGTTAACCAAAATAATCCTTTATTATCCGTCATTCCCCGACGTGCCATGTCGTCTTGAACTAAACTAGAGAACAACAAACACAGCAAGCAAAAGTCTAAACTCATAACATGAATAAACCGACTTGTTTGCCATTGCTGTACAAAGTCACCCCAGTTCCCTTGGCTAATTCCATAAAAAACTAAAATAATTGCACCAATAGATAACAAAATTGCTGTGATACGAGAGTCTAATATTTTAATAAAAGTATTTTTATGACCGACAAATTCGGGGTTCGCTGTACGCAAACCAAGGTAGGGTAGTAAAGCAAAGGCGCCTACTCCAAATGAAAACGTTGCAAATGGCCAAGCTGGTACTTTCTGACCCCTACCATCAATAAATACCAAACACGCATAAATCATGGGCCATACTCCCATGATATTGAATAAAGCAATTACCAAAGGATTGATTCCTTCCCATTGACCAGTCGATAGATTTTTGATTAATTCAAATGTGTCGGGTTGGTCAGGGGGTGCGAATATAAAGGCGTAGGTAGTAAATCCTAGCCAGATTAACCAAAATGTTATTTTTCTTAGCATATATAGATAATACCTTTTAGTAATGAAGGCTTATCTATCTTAAGTGATATTTTTAAATGTTAAATCCCCCCAACCCCCTTAATAAGGGGGCTAAGAATTAGTTTATTTTCAAAATAAATATTAATGCTTTAACTCCAGTTCCCCCCTTAGTAAGGGGGGTTAGGGGGGATCTATTTAACTAATCGCTTCGCTAAGATATTCAGAAGCAGCAGTTACTACCGCAATAGCATTTTCGTAATCTAATCTTGTTGGTCCAAGTACCCCTATACTTCCAACTGGCACAGAACCGCGTCGGTAGGTGGATGATATTAATGTACAGCCACGTATTGGTTCTAATGGATTTTCGGCGCCAATGCGAATTGTGATTTTTGGTTTACCTGGTTCTTCTAATCCGTCGGTTTCTTCAAAAATTAGGCGCCAAAGTTGCTCTTGTTCTTCTTCTAAAAGCTGAATAATCGTTTGTACTTGCTGTAATTGCGAAAATTCAGGTTGTCGTAAAACCTCAGAAACTCCACGCACCATAATTTGTGTACGTTCAGAAGCAACTTTACGATGGTTTAATTCTGATAGCGATGTTTTTAAGAATTCTCCGTAATGATGAAATTCACGGTCGAGTTGTGTCCAGTCTAGGTTTGCTAATTCAAAGGTGCTTTTTCCACGCAAATGACTGTTCAAGAAATTAGAAACTATCTGCAACTCACGGTCTATTAACTCCGTATCGCGTTTATTTCCATCCGGTGCTGGTGGTATGTCTAATAAAGTGGAGTGCGTCTCATACCCCTCTGTCACCACTATTAACATTACTTTCCCAGCTTCGATTTGCACTAGTTGCAAGTGACGCAACACGGCGCCGCCATTTTGTGGCATCGTAATTAATGTTATGCAACCGCTCAAAGTCGAAAGTATTTGCGCTGCACCATGCAATAGCGCTTCTAAACTCCAATCTTCCCACTTCAAACGTGTTTGCAGCGCTTGCTCAACTTGCAAAGTTATCGCTTCACTTGGCGCCGTTAAATTATTTACGTAAATTCGATATCCTGAATCTGAAGGGACTCTACCCGCTGAGGTATATGGTTGATACAGCAACCCAGCTTTCTCAAGCACCCCCATCACATTCCGAATTGTCGCAGAGCTAACACCAAGATTATACTCTTCTAGCAAGGCTTTTGAACCAACTGGCTCGGCTGTGGCAATATAGTGTCGCACCGTTGCCCAAAGTATATGCTGTTGTCGATTTGTTAATTGAACTGGCATAGGATGTGTTTACTGAAGGCAAATCTTAATTAAAAGTTTTAAAGCTTAAATCTATCTGACAATAATTTCGGGTACATAGAATCTAAAATACTAATCCCAAGATTAATATTTTATTAAGGAAGATACCAAATCTATCCCCGATTTTTAAGAAAAGTTAAATAAAGTTACATTTCTATATAGTAATTTAGTTTTTACTTCGATATTAGGTATAATATAATACCATGCCTCTTGCTAATTCATTAGTACTAGCAGATGCGTCAGTTTTACTAGTCCCTAAGTTTAATCTACATATATAGATGAATAAATGACCATCTACTGAAAGTAAGGTCTTTTCACTTACTGCTATTTAATTGTGCGAATTGAGACTTTATTCGTTGATATACTATATATAATTTCATAAGTAGTTACAAAACGCTGTATTGTTAAATACTAAAATACACGTCTGTTTATGCTTGCTGCCTCAGTAATAACGCTGGGTATGACGCTTTAAAGGTAAATATTGCATAAGTTTAACGTAGATAAAATCATTAGTATTGAGGAATAGAGGGGTCAACTAAGCTTGAATAAGCTGCTATACCACCTGTAATATTTTTTACATTGGTAAAACCTTGATTTACAAGCCATTGGCACATTTGAGCGGAACGAATACCATGATGGCAGAGCACAAGGGTTTCCGATTCGCAATCAAATTGTGTATGTATCTGCTCTCCCCAAGCTGCAAATTCACTCAAAGGCAGGTTGACAAAACCTTCAATTCGAGCGATATCTATTTCTTGAGGTTCACGAACATCAATCAGCTGAATCTTGTCGGCGCCTGATAACAACCGTTCTTGTAATTGTTCGACGCTAACTTGAGAAAAGGGTGAGTCTGGATATTGCGCCATCTTGTTACTTAACTTTTTATTAACCAATATATTTCTTATCTTTACACAAAGAGCTTCGTTACTTCGTATCTTTTCCCTACATTTTCTGCTTTGAATACCCCCTTTCCCCTTTTTCCTTTCCCCTTTACCCTTAAAGTTGTTGGCAGTGAGAAATAGAATATATGACGAAATCATTTGTTCGTCTTTTTGCAGTCAGTTTGGTTATGCTGCTTTTGAATGTTACGTGCAGTGCTTCTGTATTGGCAGCAAGTCCATTTGGTAAGGGTAGTGTAACAGAAGCATCTCTCTCAATATTCGTATCAAAGCAGGCGCCTGTAATGATATCTATATTGAATCCAGAAAAGTTACAGTCGTTGGATAAAGGTGAGAACTCGTTCCTAAAAAGCGATTTTTTCAAGAATTCTGGGATTGATTTTCGCAAAGACATCCAACCTTGGCTAGGAAACGAAGTTACACTTGCTGTCACTAGCTTAGATTTTGACCGTGACCCCGATAACGGTAAGTCACCTGGATATTTGCTCGCAATAGCAACTAAATCACCAGAAAAAAGCCGCGAGTTTGTACAGTTATTTTTCTCGAAACGAGTTTTAGCAGGCGCAGACTTAAGTGTGGAAGAGTTTGCAGGTATAAAACTTATCTCTGATGCCCCAAAAGATAAGGGAACGTTAGCGGGTGCAGTAGTTGGTGATAAATACGTTTTGTTTGCGAACGACGCCAAAGTGCTGCGTGAAGCGATAAATAACGCTCAAGCACCCGATTTAAGTTTAACTTCGTCGAAGAAATATCAAGATATTAGTCAACTATCAGCAAAATCCTATGGTGCAGCGTTTTTAAATCTTCCAATTGTGGCAGAATGGCTTGGTTTGAAACTACCTATACAAAAGTTTGATGAGCAACTTGTAACGTTGGTGCCAGTTTCTAAAGGTTTACTTGCTCAAACAGTAGCATTACCTACTCAAGAATTGAAGGCGCCGTTAGAGTTATTATCAAAACCTGTAAATGCGCTCAAATATATTCCAGCAAACGTTGGTATTGCTGTTGGGAGTAAAAACTTAAGCACTTTACCCGAAAGTAATTTAGCTTTATTTGGGCAGCAACTGGGAAGCGCGTTAGGAATTAAGGTTAATATCAACGATTTTGGGCAACAAGACTTCAAAACTCAGAAGCGTTGGGGAATAGACTTACCAAAAGATATCTTTGATTGGGTACAAGGTGAATATGCTATTGGCTTGATATCATCACCTCAACAATCACCTGAATGGATTTTTATTACCGAAAAGGCGCCTTCTACACAAGACGGTATCGCAAAACTCGATGCAATAGCAGCTAAAAACGGGTTAAATGTTACTGAGTTCAACCTACTTGACCAACATATTGTTGCTTGGACACAGTTAAAAGCTGCCAACTCCAGTAAAAATGGAACTAAACCATCTTTTAATATTGAAGCAAAAGCTTACGGAGTACATACAACTTTAGATAACTATGAAATTTTTACTTCATCCTTAGAGACTATGTACGAAGTTCTTTCAATTAAGGATAATACATTATTAGAAAACCGCAATTTTAAGAATTGTATCGCCGCGCTTCCTGAAACAAACGCTGGCTATGTCTACATAGATTGGGCAGCTAGTCAAGATATTTTAGAGCGTCAGCTGCCTGTACTCAAACTGCTCAAAGTAGTCGCTAAACCTTTGTTCAATAATTTGCGCTCATTAACCGTCACTAACTATGGTGATGATGCTAACTCACTTAAAGGTGATGTGTTTTTTCAACTTGAAGAATAAATGTAGAGACGCGGTAGAGACGCGATTATTAAGAGCGGGACACTACGTTAACGCGTCTCTACATTGTGTCAGATTAGTATCTGTCACAACCCTTAAGTTCTTCAAGGTGTTTTCTAGTTATTATATGTATATAACTTTACTCATACACCGTTGAAGGGCTGCTATGAACAAACGTCAATATCGACTATTGTCAGCCTCGCGAATCAACCAATTTCTGCACAGAAATGCTTGGTCAAAAGGCGGATGGCTTTTGGGTATACTTACGGTCATTATCTCACTTCCAGTAATGGCTGATACGGCAAACTTTGGTACTATTAGTTTGGCGCCAGGTTTTGATAGCACCACAGCTTCATTGTCAGGGTATACAGGTGGCTCTTATTCGCTATCCGCAATAACCAAACGGGACGCCAACAACAAAGCTTGTATTGGGTTTGCCGACCCAACACCCGACCATATAGTAGTTTTACAAAAAGATTTTTCTAATTTAAGAATTACTGTAGATAGTGATGGTTCAGACACCACACTTTTAGTTCAGGCGCCAGACGGTAAAATTTACTGCGGTGATGACACTGGTAGACGTAAAGATGCCAGCGTCGCATTAAACCAATGGAAACAAGGAAATTACAAAATTTGGGTAGGCACTTTTAACCCAGGTGTCAAACTCAATTACACCTTAACTATACAACAACCCTAGTAGGGTGGGCACTGCCCACCTTACTTATGACTGTGGACTTAGCTTTGTTAAAATCAGCAAAGGCGCCTGTGACCTCATTATTTTTCAAGCGAAAGTTACCCATTGGTAATATCTATATAGTTACTTGCTTTCTTATTTTTAGGACTTACGCTGCATAAACCTGGTTTCTACGCATTCATTGTCGCAGACAAATCGTCATTTTTATTACATGTTATCAACGTATATTCAAGGGTTCTAGGTTTTCATGCGTAAGTCCTGATTTTAAGAAACTCTAATAAAATGATAATAATTAGATGTATTTTTAAAAACAATCTAATTTAATGATTTACAATATTTAAAATCCCCCCTAACCCCCCTTAATAAGGGAGATAGAGGTGTTTTTAGCATAGTTAAGGAAAAGGTATTTTTAGCTTATTTGTAAAAGAACCATTTAAAGCCCCCCTTATTAAGGGGGGTTGGGGGATTAAGTATTTATATACACAATGTCAATAGAGTTTTTACTTAAATTGCATGAGAAAAACAATAAGATTATTTTTCTTGAACAACTGTGGTGCGAAATCGATAGAGAAGCCAAAATAGAAGAACAAGCTTTAATATACAAAGTCTTAGCCCAAATACTGGAGTCTGTACAAAAGTGGTTTTACAAGCACAAACAAGCAATTACGAGACTAAAACTCAAGAAATTGCTAAACAGCTTCTCGCAGCTACCCAAGAAAATCGTTCATTTTTGGCAAATCTCCGCGACCAGATGCGCTGGGATGATAAATTGCTAGCTTGGGCAATGAGTAATCCCGGTTTACGGGTGCAGTTATTCCGTTTTATTGATACTCTACCTGCGTTACACGATAAATCTGAAATTGCCGCGCATTTACAGGAATACCTTGGTGATGAGTCGGTAGAACTACCTGCGGCGCTCAAAGGCATGTTAAACTTTGCTAATCCCAATTCGGCGCCAGGTCAGTTAGCAGCAACTACAGTTATTACAGCTACCGAAACATTAGCGCATAAGTATATTTCTGGTGAAAACACCAAGCAGGTGTTGAAAACCATTGAACGTTTGCGTAAAGATAAAATGGCGTTCACGGTAGATTTACTCGGTGAAGCTGTTATTACCGAAACTGAAGCAGTATCTTATCTTGAACGTTACATCGACTTGATGCAGCAGTTAACCGAAGCATCTAAGAGTTGGAGTAAAGTTCCATTAATCGACGAAGCTGATTCCGTACCAATACCCCAGGTACAAGTATCGGTAAAATTAACCGCGTTTTACTCGCAGTTTGACCCGTTGGATGCTACGGGTAGTGAAGAAAAAGTTAGTGAGCGCATTAGAATTTTACTACGACGTGCAGCACAACTAGGCGCCTCTGTTCACTTTGATATGGAACAGTACGCTTATAAGGATATAACTTTTAGTATCCTCAAGAAAATTTTGATGGAAGATGAGTTTTGCACCCGAACTGATGTTGGGATGACGGTTCAAGCTTACCTTCGTGACAGTGAGCAAGATGCACGTGATTTAATTGCTTGGGCAAAACAGCGAGGATATCCGGTTACAATTCGTTTAGTTAAAGGCGCCTATTGGGATCAAGAAACGATAAAGTCGATGCAAAAGCATTGGCAACAACCAGTTTACAACGATAAAGCTGCAACCGATGCCAATTTTGAAGCAATAACTCAGTTACTGCTCGAAAATCATCAATATATATATGCTGCTATCGGTAGTCATAACGTTCGCTCACTTTCCCGTGCCATAGCTATTGCCGAAAATTTAAATGTAAACAAACGCAGCTTTGAAATGCAGGTTCTTTACGGGATGGGAGATAAAATCGCCAAACCCCTCGCTGATAAAGGCTATAGAGTACGAGTGTATTGTCCTTATGGTGAATTACTGCCTGGAATGGCGTATTTAATTCGTAGGTTACTAGAAAACACTGCGAATAGTTCGTTTTTACGCCAAAACATGGAAAACCGTCCAGCAGAGGAATTATTAGCGGCGCCTAAAGTTAATCTAGAAAAAGACACAATACATAATACCAACACAAACGGGTTTGTTGGCGCCGCAGATACAGATTATTCTCTTGTAGATACCAGACAACGTGCGTCATCGGATTTAACTAAAGTCAAAAACAACCTTGGAAAAACTTATTTACCTTTAATTAACGGTGAGTACGTGCAAACCGACGAAGTTGTTGACTCGATAAACCCATCGAATAAAAGCGAAGTTGTTGGTAAAATTGGACTTGCCAGCGTTGAACAAGCTGAAGATGCAATGAAAGCTGCCGCAAATGCATTTAAAGTGTGGCGAAAAACAGCAGTAAGTGAGCGTGCAGCAATATTGCGGAAAGCAGCAGATTTAATGGAAAATCGGCGCCCAGAATTATCAGCATGGATAGTCTTGGAAGTCGGTAAACCCGTTCGAGAAGCTGATGGTGAGGTTTCAGAAGCAATTGATTTCTGCCGCTACTACGCGCTAGAAATGGAGCGGTTAGATAAAGGTGTTAATTATGACATCGCAGGTGAAACAAATAGATATATCTATCAACCACGTGGTATTGCAGTAGTTATTTCACCGTGGAATTTTCCACTTGCCATTGCCGCAGGAATGACATTAGCTGCGCTAGTAGCAGGAAATTCAACCATACTCAAACCAGCAGAAACATCTTCAGTAATTGCTGCTAAATTCGCCGAAATTATGGTTGAAGCAGGAATTCCTAAAGGTGTATTCCAATATTTACCTGGTAAAGGTTCTAAAGTTGGTGCCTATTTAGTCAATCATATGGGTACACACATCATTGCTTTTACTGGTTCACAAGAAGTCGGGTGTCGTATATACTCAGACGCTGCAATTGTAAAACCTGGGCAAAAGCACATGAAGCGTGTTATCGCTGAAATGGGGGGCAAAAACGCCATTATTATCGATGAAAGTGCCGACTTAGACGCAGCCGTCGTTGGTGTCGTACAATCAGCATTTGGTTATAGTGGACAAAAGTGTTCTGCTTGTTCACGAGTCATAGTCCTAGAACCTGTATACGAAACTTTTGTACAGCGGTTTGTTGAAGCCACAAAATCATTAAACATCGGCGCCGCAGAATTGCCAAGTACCCAAGTAGGCCCAGTCATCGACGCAAATGCTCAAGCGCGTATCCTAGAATATATCGAAAAAGGTAAAGCCGAATCGAACATCGCACTAGAAATGCAGGCGCCGGATAATGGATACTACATAGGTCCCGTCATCTTTAAAGACGTACCTGCTAATGGTACTATTGCCCAACAAGAAATATTTGGGCCAGTAGTAGCTGTTATTAAAGCCAAAGACTTCCAAGAAGCATTACAAATAGCCAACGGTACCGACTATGCTTTAACAGGTGGAATATACTCACGTACACCCTCACATATTGAGCAAGCACAAACCGACTTTGAAGTAGGAAACTTATACATCAACCGCACCATTACAGGAGCAATAGTAGCAAGACAACCCTTCGGAGGATTCAAACTTTCTGGAGTTGGTTCCAAAGCAGGAGGCCCCGATTACCTATTACAATTTCTAGAACCAAAAACCGTAACCGAAAACATTCAACGTCAAGGTTTCGCACCAATAGAAGGAGCAGATTAACAAACATCGCCATTACCGTAGGGGCGGGTTAACCCATATCCTCCAATAATACTAACATCTCCTTAACCCGCCCCCATCACAAGGCGGGTTTACAAACATATAACATCCCCTTCAGCACAAATGACCAACATCATCATCAAACAAGCAAATTCCCCCAAAGAATTTGAAGCAATTCGTCAAATTAGAGAAATAGTGTTTCAAAAAGAACAGGGGGTTGACGCCAAATTAGATTTCGACGGTAAAGACGAAACTTCCGACCGATTAATTGCGTCATTGAACGGTAACTTTATCGGTACTGTTAGAATTCGATATTTAGGCACCAATCTTGCCAAAATCGAAAGATTAGCAGTATTAGAAACAGCACGAGGATACGGAATTGGGAAGAAACTAATGTTACACGCCCTCGATCTTATCAAGAGTAAAAATATACCTGAAGTTGTAATTCATGCTCAAGAATATATTAAAACTTTGCATGAACAAATCGGATTTCAACAAGAAGGTCATGTCTTTGAAGAAGCGGGCATTCGTCATGTAAAAATGACAAAATTGCTCGAATAAATGTAATCATCCTAGGTGATGCAGTGATTAAACGTTTTGTGATTCCTAGAAATGCCTTAATATTGGTAATTATTTGGGGTTTAGGTGCCATTTGTGACGGAGTATGGTTATCATTAGACACCTCAATTCCAGGATGGGATCAATCTGAATATTTGACGGGAACGTTAAATTATTTGCGCGCATTACAAAATATTCATTTGGACAGTAGTGAATGGTGGCAAAGCTTCTGGCTACTTTCTTCTAAAATTCCACCGCTCACTTATATTATTACAGGCTTTACACAAATCATTTTCGGCGCCGGACAAGACCAAGCGATGCTAGTAATGCTGCTGTTTAGCGCAGTATTAATTGTTTCAGTATATAGTTTGGGTAAAGTATTATTTAATGCCACTATTGGACTTTGGGCTGCTGCTTTATGTCAACTTTTACCTGGACTATACAGACTCAGACTTCAATTTCTTCTAGATTACCCTGTTGCTGCGGCTGTTACTTTTTGTTTCTTTTGCTTGACTTGGTGGAATCATCCATCAAAATCTGAGAAAGTAACTGTTTTATCGCTTGCTAAAAGCTGGTGTAAAGTCATTTTATTTGGCGCCTCACTCGGAATTGCATTATTAATCAAACAAACTGCACTATTATTTCTAATTGTTCCAATTATATGGGTAGTAATTGGCGCCTTACGTAAGCGTCAGTGGGGTAAATTAATCGAATTAGTTGGTGGAATCTGGGTATCTAGCTTGATATTTGGTGGTTGGTATCGTACTAACTGGTTGATAATTTTGACAGCAGGTAAACGCGCAACTGTTGACTCAGCACTCGCAGAAGGTGACCCACCATTAAATACGCTTCAAGCTTGGATTTTTTACTGGCAACAATTACCATATCAGGTATCACTACCTTTATTACTAGTACCGATATTCTGTTTATTACTTTACTGGGCAAGGTTTGCAGAAAAAAGTATTAAAGACTCGGAAAGGGAAAAAATAGGTTATTCGCTACGTTGGTTAAGTGTCTTTATAGTAGCTGGATATTTGCTGACTTCTTTAAACGTCAATAAAGATGAACGCTATATAGTACCTTATTTACCTGTACTATCTATATTTTTGGCATATGGGTTGACGAGAACTCGAAGTATTTTAGGAAAGCGTATTCGTTGGGGAACTTTGGGTTTAGCAGTTTTACTAATGTTGTGTAATTTATTTCCTGTTGTTAGTACTTCAGTGCTAATTACAACTTTGAGTCCAAAGGGTAAATATCGTCCTGACTCCCAACCTCCATTACCCCATAAAGAAGTAATTGCAGAAATTATCCGCACTGAACCATATTTACGTTCAACCTTGGGAGTGTTGCCTTCGACATCCGAAATAAACCAACATAATCTTAACTATTATGGCGCCTTAGCAAAATTTCAAGTATATGGGCGCCAAGTAGGAGTAAGAAAAAAACAAATAGAGCAAGATACTCGCTCCCTGACATGGTTTATTACAAAAACAGGTGAGCAAGGTTCTGTACCGTCATCACAAAAAGATATTGTTCAGGCAGTAGAAACATCACCAGACTTTGAACTGCACTCACAATGGCAGTTGAGTGACGGCAGTTTGCGACTATATCATCGAAAATCTCCATCCGTCGAAGTCATATCGCGACCACTTGAATATTCATCGCTAGATATATATCGCGAAAAAAGTGTTGCTCCAGTTCCCGTAACTCTAACGAATGTAACGCTCCCTAAAACTGCTCCTCCTGGAGTGAGTGTACCAGTTACTTACAAATGGTCAGGTTCTTGGGACGAATTCAAAAACGGATTAGTATTACTGACTTGGCACAAGCAAGATAAAACCATCAATACAAATACAAGCTTTTCACATGACCATGCTTTAGGTATGGGAAATTTATATACAGCAGTGAAAAAACCCGAAGGTACTTTCCAAGTTATTGAGCGTACAGCAATGTTGCCACCAGCTGGTATTGAACCAGGTAATTACATTCTGCAAGCGACTTTCTTAAATAGAATTTCTGGAGAAACTTATCCAATTTATACACCTGGTATTAATTTCAATATTGACCCCAACTCTCAAAGTACACAGGCACCTGAATTAGATTTAGTAACACAACTAAATAATCTTTCAGCAAATTTACCTAAAGGTACTCAAGCAATAGAAAAAATCTTCGCTGAAGTTGCACGTATCAATCAATACGATCCCATACAAGATTACTTATCGCAAGCACGACTTGCTGCTGAGTATCGATTAGAGCATATAGGCGCCAATTCAGACTTAGCGTATTCAGTTGCCCTTGCGGACGTGCTACAAAGAAGGGTAAAAGGCGCCATTTCATCTTTACAAAGGGTAACTCAAATCGACGCACAAAATCCATTTGCATGGGCATATCTAGCATTTGTACGTCTATATAATTGGCAACCGAAACAAGCAGAAGCAGCATTGAAACCAGCATTAGAAATGAATCCCAACCAACGCGAATTTAAAGCATTAGCAGGAGTCGCAGCACTTATGCGACTCAACATCATCAAAGCTTGGCAAGAATTAAGTAGGGTGCGTGACACTTACAACAATTCCCAAACGAAACGCTAATATAATAGTGTCACGCACCAACGCGACATTTATAATTGATGGCGCCATGTACCTACGCGATGTTTATAATTGATGGCGCCATGTACCTACGCGATGTTTATAATTGATGGTGCCATGTACCTACGCGATGTTTATAATTGATGGTGCGTGAAAGCAGTTTATTTTGCGTTACGTTGATTGGTTGTAATAGCTTTCACGCACCCTACAGATACTTAACTAGGACTGACTCTAATTCAAAAATACCGATAGGTTTGCTCAAACAGTCCATAGCACCTGCTTGTAAAAATCTTTCCCTATCCCCCATTTCCATTGGTGTCATTACAACTACAGGAATTTCTTGTAAACCTTGCTGTCGCTTTAAACTTATTAGCAAATCAAGTCCGTTTACATCTCCAGGTAAATGCACATCAAGTAAAATTAAATTGGGTTTAAATATATGAACTCGTGTAATAAATCTTTCTGCTGTCAGCATTAATTCGACTTCATAGCCTATTGTTTGTAAATAATCTTGCATTAATATAGCTGTATGCCCATCGTCTTCTACTAACAAAATACGTTTAACAGCTTGTTCTGAAGATGTATTTGGGTAAACATAATCTTTATGTGCTGAATCTGATTCCAATCTTACATCAGAAATTGAGTCATTTTGCACATTGCTTTGTTGTGGTTGTGCTGGTAGTAATAAAGTAAACCTACTTCCTACACCTAAAGTTGATTCTACCGTCAGGTCTCCACCATGTAAACGCGCTAGCTTTTGTGTTAATGCTAATCCTAAACCAGTACCTTCATACTGGCGATTAAGTTGATTATCTAGTTGTCTAAATGGTTCAAACAACGACTGAAAATTGCTAGGTTCTATACCTATACCAGTATCAGTAACAGTAAATGCAATTCCATGCTCTACTTGTTTGACTTCTAATGATACTGTACCTTCTTGAGTAAACTTAATTGCATTTGTTAATAAGTTTAACAGCATTTGCTTGAGGCGCCGTTCATCTGCAAAACAAGTTTCTAAACCTGCTTCTATATTATCGGCAAGTTGTAATTTTTTAATATTAGCACTTTCTAACACCGTTGAAATAACGTTTCTGACAATATCGGGTATAGATATAGAAATCAACATCAATTCTTCTCTACCCGCTTCGACTTTCGACAAATCTAAAATATCATTAATTAACGCAAGCAAATGTTGACCGCTTGTATATATACAATTAATATACTCATGCTGTTTCTTATTTAATGTACCTACCACTTCTTGTTGAAGTAATTGTGATAACCCCATAATTGCATTTAAAGGAGTTCGTAACTCATGACTCATCGTGGCTAAAAAAGCACTTTTTGCCTTACTTCCAGCTTCAGCAGCTTCTTTACTTTCTCTAAGCTTTAAGTCAGTTTTTTTGCGCTCTGTAACATCTTCAACCATTGCCAGAAAAAAACTTGCTTCGTTCGTTGTCGTGTTAACTAAAGAAACATTAAGATGTGCCCAAACTAAGCGACCATCTTTATGTAAAAACTGTTGCTCCATTTCAAAGCGTTCTTGACTATTTGTAAACAATTGATAATTTAGCCCAGTTTCTGCCGTAATTTCTTCTTCGCAAATAAAATCTACTAATTGTTTGGAGCAAATTTCTTCGTAGTTATATCCTAATATGTGGCAAAGCGCGGGATTTACATCAATTATCCGTGCGTTCATATCTAATAAACCTATTCCAATCGAAGAACGGTCAAAAATAGCTCTTAACTGCGCTTCATTTTTAGATAAAAATTTTGATGATTTTGAAGAGCGTTGTTCAACAGCACGTAATAAACTACGTCGCAAAGATTGTGGAGTTATCTCACTTTTAATTAAATAATCATTTGCTCCTGCCGCAATTGCTGCTTGTAACACATTTTCATCATCCTTATTACTTATAACAATAATTACTATATTTGTATTCAATCCATTTATTTGACCTATATAATCTAAATCAGAAATGTTATTTAAATATAAATCTAATATGACAGCATCAATATTTAAATGCCTATTTTCTAATGTTGATAAAATGTTACTAAAATTATCGTCTTTGTCTATCATGTCTATGTAATTATTGGCGCCTGCTTGTTTTAGAATATCTTCCAATATATTAGATTGGGTGCGAGAATCTTCAACGCAAGTAAACAATATTATCTTTATTGGTTGATACACCATGCTTTTCACAAATGGAACAATAGTATAAAGTAATTTAGAGTTATATTAATAATTCTTCATTAAAATAATTTGTTAACCAACAGTTAGTATAAATAATTACATTAAAACTATACTGTATAAAAGCCACAATAGTATGTAGTACAAAAAATACTTATAGTAAATTAGTAGCATAAAATATATTAAAACTTACTTAAAGAAACCCGGTTTCTAGGATTTTGATAGAATCGCGGCGCCACAGCTTGATATTTTTGAAGTAACATACCTGAAGAAAGATATACAAAAAATATAATTTTGCCACAATTAAATAAATAATAGTTGTCGTGGAGTGTTGCAATGAAGGAAAGCGTTAGAATCGTATCGCTAATCCCTAGTGGTACAGAAATACTGGCTTCACTTGGACTTACAGATAAAATTGTTGGCAGATCCCACGAGTGCGACTATCCAGAAGAAGTGCAAAACCTTCCTGTTTGTACCCAAGCACGGCTAAATACGAATGCTCAGAGTCAAGAGATTCACTCAGAAGTCAATAATTTGCTACAAAATGCTCTGAGTATTTACCAAATTAAGACAGATATTTTAGAAAAATTACAGCCTACTCACATTGTGACTCAAGACCAATGCGATGTTTGTGCTGTCAGTTTGAACGATGTAGAGAAAGCAGTTGCAAACTTAACCAACAGTCCACCAAAAATTATTTCGCTACAACCCAATGTTCTTAAAGATGTTTGGACTGATATTGAAAATGTAGGACATGTGTTCGATGTCGATTCGCTCAAAGTTATTGAGAATTTAGAAGCGCGCGTCAAAATAGTTCAACAACGTACCAAAGGTCTTTCTGCGACTGAAGTATTACCAAGTGTCGCATGTATTGAATGGACAGACCCACTAATGGTAGCCGCAAACTGGATTCCTGAATTAGTTGAATTAGCTGGTGGAAGACCATTATTTGGTGTAACGGGTCAAGATTCTACTCAGCTAAAGTGGGAGAATTTAATAGGAAGTAACCCAGATATAGTTATTTTCATGCCCTGTGGATTTGATTTGAATCGAACTCGAACAGAAGCACAGTTACTTACAAGTCGTCCCGAGTGGGAAAAATTACACTGTGCAAAATCTGGAAGAGTATATATTACAGATGGAAATGCTTACTTCAACCGTCCTGGTCCAAGGTTAGTTGAGTCGTTAGAAATTTTAGCTGAAATATTACACCCGGAAATATTCCAATATGGCTATAAAGGAAAAGCCTGGGATGTATTAGAGTAAATCTAACTCTGTTGGGTTTCGCTTACGCGAAAGCCAACCTACTAATTTTTAACTGAAGTTTTGACTAACTGCTGCGGTATTGACCCATTCAATTAAAGGTTTTAAGTTATTTGGGACAGCGGATTCACCGACACTTACAGTGTGAGTTTCTCCGTTGTTTTCTACTGTTAAACGATAAAAAAAGCTATCTGGTTTAGGGGAACAAGAATCAATATAATCAGGCAAGTTATAAAAATCTGAGTCTTGCAGTAGTTGCAGAAGTTGCTTTGCTGTGTCTTGGGGGATAGCTGTTGTATCAACTTTTGTGGTTTTGGACATACCAGCGAAGCCACCAGTACGCTCTAAATAAACTCGCATATTATATAATGACGGTGTTTTATGATAAAAAACTGGGAAGATAGTCTTATTATCTCCCAGCTAAATAACGCAAAGCAAACACAATAATAAAATTTAGCAATTCCGATTTATTTTAAAGATACACCTACTTGTTCCCATGCATTTTGTACAGCTTTTTGTTCGTTGCTGCCTTCTCCATAAAGTTCTCCCGCAACTTGACATATCAGAAGTGCTGCACTTTTAAAATCTGAACTTGAGCCAAGACGGTCACGCAAAGCAACATACCAAATTTTTCCTGTTTTTTCCCAAGCATAACCACCAATAGCTGTTGCCGCTAGATAAAATGCTCTATTAGGAATTCCAGAATTAATGTGTACTCCACCATTATCTTTGACACCAGAGTAAAGGTCTTTATAGTGGGCAGGTTGAGGGTCTTTGCCTAAAACTGGGTCATCATAAGCTGTTCCAGGTTCTTTCATCGAGCGAATGCCAACACCCTTAACTTTTTCGGTAAATAAACCCTCACCAATAATCCAATCTGCTTGGTCCGCGGTTTGTTTTTTCACCCATTGTTTAACTAAGGCGCCAAAAACATCTGACATTGACTCATTCAAGGCGCCTGATTCGCCAAAATACTTGAGACTAGCTTCATATTGCGTTACACCATGCGTTAACTCATGAGCTATAACATCTATACATTTAGTAAAACGCTGAAATACTTCCCCATCACCATCACCATACACCATTTGATCGCCATTCCAAAAAGCGTTATCGTACTTTACACCATAGTGTACCGTTGAATCAAGCCGTAAACCTTTATCATCAATCGAGTTACGCTCTAACACCTCGTAGAAAAAATCGTAAGTTGAACCTGCTGAATCATACGCTTCGTTTACAGCTTCATCGTTACTTGGTGGGTCTCCCTCTGCACGTACCAGTTTACCTGGAAGTAGTTGCATTGTTGCTGCATCATATATAGTACGGCGTTTTTCTCCAGGTGATACTGCAAAATTGACGTTACCTACAACTCGGCGCCGTCCACGAAATTCTGATGATAAATTTAATGTATGAAATGCCCAGTCACGCATTTGCTCACTACCGTTAACCACTAAATTTTCCAGCATGTGTGGTGGAACAACACAGTAGATAGAGCAATATGTATTATTTTTATGCTTTTGGCACCCAATCCAACCAAATCCTAATTTTTTACTTTTAGCCATTTGATTAAATTCTCCTTATCATCCAAACTAAATTAACAGCCTGATTTTAGGCACAGGTGTCGCCTAATACCAAGCTTCGGTTAGAAAACGTAATTATAAACCTGACCTTAACTGGGCGCTTGGGGGTTAGACCCATCAGTGTAAAAGCCTTTTCTTTAAATCGTCATATTTATCTTGACTAAGACGATATACCTCTGGTTGAGGTTTTCCAACCAAATGCCCTTGGATATAACTAACACCGACTTCTCTAAGTGAGCGTAAACCAATAGGTGTAGTTTCATCAATTCCTTCTACAATAACTTTAGCTGGGTTCAAATTATTTGCTCCAACTAAATCGTGAACAAAGCGGATAATAATATCGCTGGAATGGTTATAAAGAAGTTCACGGTCAATTTTAACGTGGGATGGATTTAAACCTGCTAATCTGGATACAGAAGCATAACCAACACCAAAATCATCGATTGCAAAGCGAATTTTGAGTTCGCTTACATATTCTAGTAATTGTTTTTTAAAGTTTTGAAGTGGATTTTTTAGTCTTATTCCATCAGCGAATTGTGGTAAATCTGTTTTCTCAGAAATTTCTAAAACTAAATTTCTTGGGGATATTACTTTATCTTTAATGATTTTTCTTACGGTTTCAAAATATTCCATTCGCATTAACGACTCTGGGTAAACATTTACTGATAAAGGGACAACATCACCTGCACGTCTTTGCAGTGATTTTCGAGCATGACGATAACGTTCTGTAGCAACATCTAGAAAGTACTGGTCAAGCGCAATAGTGAAATTAGAACCCCATATTTCCGCTGCTGTAAACAAATCTGAAGGCGCCGTATGATTAATTGGGTTGCGTGCTAAAGCTTCCCAACCACTTATAAATAAATCCTCTGGTTCAATGTGTAAAACTGGCTCAAAATACATCACCATTTGTTTTAATCGCTGACTAAATAAGTCAAATCTTCTGTGATATAATGATGATGATACAAAGCCGTAATTAAACTTTAAGCTATCTAATATAGTAGCTTCAAGAAGTTCGACTTCGTTATATAATAAACTAGCTTGATAAAAACTCGAAATAATTTTACCGAATACTTGTGTTAAATATTCAGATACAACTAATCCACAGACTACCATTATTTCAGCTTTAGGTACTGTTTTAATAGGTAATGCTATAAATACTTTTGAGGCGCCTTGATTGTCATTATACCTACTATATATGCCGAATTGGGCTGGATTAAAAATACACTCGTCATTAATTACAGGTAAAATGCTATTAGTTACAACATCTTCACAATCTTCTGCTTTTATCTCTGTATAATTACTTTGCGACTTAACACCCCAAGTTGATTCATGATTTTCAAGTATTAAACATTTTGAGGCACCGGAAGCAGCAACAATAGCATTAAGGGCTGTAATTGACGCACTCGAATCGGTATTAGATTTAAATTTAGTAATCAATTTATCAATAAAGTCTTCGTAATACTCTAGATGGCTATGTAAATATTTAGCTTGCTGGTTAAAAATACTTACCTCTTCTGATTCGTCAAGAAAGTCTAACCTTATATTACCCAAATACTGTTTATCCGTAGAGTGTTGAGAATGTTGCAATTGAGTCATACTTTTTATAAGTGCTAGGACTATTTTATACCATCTCTCTTAATTAACACAGGAAACGTAAGGGGTAAAGTATCGCTTGAAAGAATCTGCTTAATAGAAAAATTGAACCTATCGCCATATAGCGTACTGAGTTGTAATAATCTCTTACACTATTAAGTATTGAATTAAATTTGACTAACTTTACTTTCAAAAAAGCAACAAAATGTAATCTTATTTGAATAAAAAATCTTTAAATTGAATTTATAATCTCAATTATGGTTTATTCGAGATTTTAGCTTTATGTACAGTAAAGATACAGAAGAACGAATTACTCTCACAATTCACGAAGGTTTAATTTGTTTGTTACTACCCGAACAATGGAATAACGGTAAACAAGTAACGTTAGCTTTAGGTTTGCCTGATAATCCATCCGGGCGCCGTCAAGCTCAGTTAATAGTTCAAGAAATGGAGCTAGATTATGCTAAAGGGCAGTTGAAAGAGTGGGAACATTATCAGAAAGCTAATAATAAGCCAGAAGTAACTCTTGAAGTAACCTCAAACTTAGAAGTCGAATTTCTAAGATTGTGGGATGAATTTATTAATTCTTACCGTACTCAAATAGAAGAAACGTCGCTAATTTTCACTTATAACAGAGCTAGAAATCATATTATCAAAAATCCTTATAAATTATTTAGCCAAGCGTCAGAGATGCTCTATCTCAGGACTTACCCATGAAAACCTAGAAACCTTGTTTCTTCGTTGATAACATGTAATAAAAATGACGATTTGTCTGCGACAATGAATGCGTAGAAACCAGGTTTGTTTGCGTAAGCCCTATATCTTATAGATAGTACTTCTCCCACTATTGCTAAAAGAATTTTAATGTTTTGGAATAAGTCTTGTAACTGGGGAGTGAGCGCGAACAAAATACCGAGCAATCCTTTTAAAGGAATGAAAGATTTAATAGTAATACCAAGCAATAAGAGTAAGCTTGAAATTACAGAAAATTCTGGTTATAACAGCATCGATCCATTTTCTGAAGCAGAAGCTAAAGTCATTTTAAAAGCCTTTGAAAATCACCATCAATATTGTCATTATAAACCACTAGTACATTTCTTATTTTTGACTGGGTGCAGAAGTTCTGAAGCAGTTAGCTTGAGTTGGGAACATATATCCAGTGACCTAAAAATTATTACTTTTCAAGATGCTATTGTATCTGCTTCAGGAAATTTAATAAAGAAGAGATTGAAAAATAAAGACGTTCGGAAGTTCCCTTGTAATCAACAACTTCAAGATTTACTAAGTAGTATAAAACCCAATGATAAAGCAGAGGGAATAGTTTTCAAATCATTAGACGGCAAAATCATTAGAACACGTGTATTTAATGCTCTTGTATGGAATCAATGCACTATTCATGGAAAAAAGTATATAGGTCTAGTAAGACAACTAGCTAATGACGGAAAAATTCATCATTATAGACCACAATATCAAACGCGCCACACGTTTATTACCTGTATGATTAATGCTGGGATGGAAGTAAGGTATTTGGCTCAACTGGTAGGTAATTCACCAGAAATCATTTATAAATATTATGCTGGGCTGAAACCTGGAGGCTTTATAATTCCTTCACTAGATTTAGATGTTTAACATCTAGCTAGAACTATTTGAGATAGTTAGTTTTATCTAGAATACTGCACAGGCAAAATGCCTGTGCTACAGTGTATCAGAATAAATTCTATAAATTCGGAGAGAGAGGGATTCGAACCCTCGTTAAAGTTTCCCCTAAACAACATTTCCAGTGTTGCGCCTTCAACCACTCGGCCATCTCTCCAAGATGCCACAAGTTAATACTATACAATTGTTTTTAAAAAACTGCAATAATATTTTGACAGAAATACAAAAATTTTCGCTCAAATCGCTTAAAGCCCAAGATTACAATGTCGCAAAAACACACCATTACGGTACATGACCGCCAAAAAGGCGTTACTCATACCTTTCAGGTTCCCGATGACCGTTATATTCTTCACACTGCTGAACACCAGGGTAATTCACTGCCGTTTTCTTGTCGTAACGGCGCCTGTACAACTTGTGCAGTGCGTGTATTATCAGGAGATATTCATCAGCCAGAGGCAATAGGTTTATCGCCGGAGCTACAAAACAAAGGTTATGCTTTGTTATGTGTTAGCTATGCACGTTCTGATTTGGAAGTTGAAACTCAAGATGAGGATGAGGTATATGAGCTTCAATTTGGACGCTTTTTTGCCAAAGGTAAAGTACGTGCAGGTTTACCTTTAGATGAAGACTAGTACGCATGAGTATTATCAAAAGATTACTTTTAGTTTGCCTTTTACTTTTGGTTGTAGGATGTCAGCCAGAGAAAAAAGCTGAAAGTTCACCAATACAGGTTAGAGTTGTACGGGTGGTTAGCGGACAAACTTTTGAAGTATTGGGAATGGGGGAACAGCCGAATTTGATTTCTCAAGTTCGTTTGATAGGTATTGATGCTCCCGACTTGCGTCAGCGTCCTTGGGGCTCTAATGCTAAGGAACATTTTGAAGCGTTGATTGGTGAGGCGCCAGTCAATTTAGAATTTGATATTGAAGCGAAAGATAAGATTGGTCGTGTTCTTGCTTATGTATGGAAGGACAAAATCTTGTTGAACGAGCAAATGATTAAAGATGGTCATGCTTTATATGCTCCACGCTTCCCAAACCATAAATATGACTTAAAACTCGAACGCGCTCAACAATGGTCACGATTAATGGGACTTGGCATTTGGAACCCTGAAAAGCCTCTGCGTACTTATCCATCTGAATTTAGGCGTGCTAACAGGTAATTATGAAGGGATATAATGAACGATTTACAAGTTTTTCTTGATATTGCTACAGAAGCGTCACTCTCTGCTGGCGCCGTTTTACAATCTTTTCTAGGTAAAATAGAGGATTCGGTTGTTGAAAAAGGGCGCCCTGGTGATTTAGTTACTGCTGCTGATAAAGCTGCTGAAGATGTAATACTGGCTCATTTTCAGCGCCATCTACCCGAACATGGGATTCTTTCAGAAGAGTCTGGGGAATTGGGAAATCAAAAAGATAAGTATCTTTGGGCAATTGACCCACTTGACGGTACAACTAACTTCGCTCATCAATATCCCATGTTTGCTGTTTCAATTGGGCTTTTAGTTGATGGTGTACCTGAAGTTGGCGTAATTTATGATCCGTGGCACAATGAATTGTTTCGTGCGGGTACTGGTTTAGGAGCAACGCGCAACCGTCATGCAATTCGGGTTTCCAACACTTCGGAATTGAGTAAAAGTTTATTAGTAACTGGTTTTGCTTATGACCGTCGTGAAACTACTGATAATAACTACGCAGAGTTTTGTCACTTTACTCACTTGACTCAGGGTGTTAGACGTAGTGGCGCCGCTTCGATTGATTTAGCATACGTAGCCTGCGGACGTGTTGACGGTTACTGGGAACGTGGTCTTTCGCCTTGGGATATGGTGGCAGGTGTGGCTATATTGCGTGAGGCTGGAGGAAAGGTTACAGCATATGATGGTTCAGAGTTCAAAGTTGTGTCTGGAAGGATTCTTGCGACTAACGGTCGTATACATGATGCAATGAGTGATTCCCTTAAGAACGCGCCTGCTTTATCCGCATGGTAACGAGAAACCGTGTCAAATTTATAGCCATTTGTGAGAAGGGAAGTAAACTAGAAAGATTAATGTAAACTTTTTTCTTATGGCGCTATATGTCTATAAAAATAGAACGTGGCTTATTTAAATTTGACTCTATAGACTACCATGCTGTGTTATGTGTTCCGGTTGATGCGGATATTAAAGAGATTCGCAAACGATACTTAAACATTGCACGACGGTTGCACCCAGATAGCTGTGCATCTGCTAGTACTGAAGAAAAGCAATTAGCAAGTGAGTTATTGTCGAAGCTGGTAAATCCTGCTTACGAAAAGTTATCGCAAGAACGAACTCGGACTGAGTACATGGTTGTCCTATCGCAGATGAGTAAGCGTTTAGTACAAGAGTCTGCTTCTGTTGATTTGAGTAGCGACCCAGCACGTCAACTTGCAGGCTCTCCTAACGTTGAACAACTGTATAGAACAATGATATTAAAAATCGCCGAAACTCAATATGATTCATTAACTAAAGCTGTACAGATTATTGGTTATGTCAGCGAGCTAAATTTAGTATATTTAATGCGGACTGCGGGTAAAAAATTTGATAAGGCGCCACCACCACCTCCACCGTCGAGTAAAGTAACAAGTAATAGTAGTGAAAATACTGATGCAACAATTTTGCAAAGTGCTGTGAATAAAGAAGACACAAGCATCAATAATTATTTACGTCGTGCCCAAGAGTTAATGACAAAGAATCAATTCGCACAAGCAAGGGTAGAACTTCAAGATGCGATTAAACTTGCTCCAAATAATAGTCGCTGTCATAGCTTGATCGGAGTGGTCTATTTAAAGCAAAATCAAACAACGATGGCGAAAGTCCATTTTGACCGTGCCTTGCAGTTAGACCCAAAAGACCAAATGGCATCTGAGGGTAAACGCAAAATCGAACAACTCATGGGGCAGAAATCTGGGACAGCGGTAAAAACAGCGCCAACTCAGGCTTCTAAGCAACCAGAAAAGTCCGGGGGCGGTTTGTTTGGTGGTTTGTTTGGTGGGAAGAAAAAATAATTTATGGTTTACCAACCAGCAGCGGGAGCTAGGGATTTACTCCCCCTTGATGTAGCTCAAAAACGCTGGATTGAAGATAGGTTACAGCAGGTTTTTCACCGTTGGGGCTATCACCAAATTATCACTTCGACGCTGGAGCGTATGGATACGCTGATGGCTGGAGGTGCGATTGGGCGCCGCGCGGTGTTGAAACTGCAAAATGAGGAACAGGAAGAGTTAGGGTTGCGTCCGGAATTAACTGCTTCGATTGCTCGCACTGCCGTAACACGTATGGCAGGTGCGGCATATCCGCAGCGTTTGTATTACAATGCAAATGTATTTCAGCGACGAGAATCGAAACATAATCGGCAGCAAGAGTTTTACCAATCGGGGGTAGAGTTACTTGGCAGCAGTGGATTATTGGCAAATGCGGAAATACTATTGCTGGTATCAGAAAGCCTTGCTGCGTTGGGTTTAAACAATTGGCATTTAGTTTTGGGTGAAGCGGGGATTACACGCTCTTTACTCGAAGCATTTCCTGCTAAGTTGCTTGATAGTGTTCGTAATGCTATTGCAAATCTTGACCGAGTAGCGCTTGATGAACTGCCTTTAACTGATGAACTGCACGAACGCGCGCGGTTGATGCTTGATTTACGTGGGCGCCCAGAGGTAGTGTTTGGTCTTCTGACAAATTTAGTATTAGAACCAGCGCAACAAGAAGCGGTCGATGGGTTGAAATCTTTAGTTGAGTTGCTTAAGTCGAGTGGGAATTTTTCCATTATTCTTGATTTAAGTTTGATTCAGACTTTTGATTATTACACGGGTATTGTGTTTGAAGTTGTTACAAATACAGACGGTCAATCCATTTCGATTGGTCGGGGTGGTCGCTATGACAATCTTTTGGGGCTGTATCATCCGCAAGGAGAAAATATCCCTGGTATTGGTTTTGTTTTTTTACTAGATGGTTTATATCAGATATTATCAGTGTCGCAACAGTTGCCACAGACAACACCAGCGGCGAACTGGTTGGTAGTGGCTTTAAGTCCGCAAGCATACAATACAGCTTTTGCTTACAGTGCCAAACTTCGTAACTCCACGCATTTGGTACGAGTTGAGATGGACTTAGGGGAACGAGATGAAAAAGCAATTAGAGAATATGCGGTACGTCGAGGCATTGGGCAGATTGCTTGGATAAAAGCTGATGCTCCACCTGTTATTGAGTCGGTGTAAAACATGAACAAGATTTTACATAATCTTGCTAATGTATAAAAGCTTTAGTACAGCTTTATCGCCTAAATAGTTCGGAGAGGGAACATTATGCCGCATACAATTGTTACAAATGTCTGTGAAGGTGTCGCTGACTGCGTAAATGCTTGTCCAGTTGCTTGTATTCATGATGGTCCTGGAAAAAATACCAAAGGTACTGATTGGTACTGGATTGATTTTGCTACCTGTATCGACTGCGGTATTTGTCTACAGGTTTGTCCAGTTGAAGGCGCCATTCTTCCTGAAGAGCGTCCAGAGCTACAAAAAACACCATAACCTCTAACTAAATAACCGTTAATCAATTTTCAGATCACTCTCGACTATTGATTAACGGCTATTTATAGGTTGGTGTCGAGGAATGTAAACGTAGTTTTCCGCAGAGAGACCCAACTAGAATATTCTATTTTTTCAGACATATCAACGAAAGCGCTTCAGCAGCAAAGGGTTTGAAGGCGCCTGTAAGCAGCATTTACGACGTGCAAAAAAAAAAAATGGAATTTTTTCCAAAAAGGCTTGACATTCTCTTGTAGACTCGTTATCTTAAATAAGTCGGCGGCGAGAAAGAAGCCGCAAACAACCGAACCGAGAAAAAATAATAGTTTGAAAGCCAAGTAACAAGTCA
>JAESFJ010000171.1_pt1 | contig 33326 bp, 29 predicted proteins | sample 9266161 | NCBI WGS metagenome assembly JAESFJ01 (sample SAMN14506165, study PRJNA617096) | algae metagenome | isolation source: Calothrix sp. FI2-JRJ7 and co-occurring heterotrophs from granitic desert soil | place: USA: Red Pass Lake area, Fort Irwin, California | collected 2000-06-01
TGCCTTCGATGGGTGCGCATTCTACGCAGATCTTTTTGGCCGTCAACAGGTTTTTTCGCTAACTCACTGAAATAGGCCAATTTTTTATCGAAACCGGATCGTTGAATATTTTGCACGGACACTAGCCGGCCATTTTCAACTCAGGTAGCATCGGATCATTCGTAAAAAATAAAGAACAGAGGTTCAAGATGGCGCACACGGCATATCCACAATCCTATTACGCCGCTTCAGCCAACCCCGTCCCGCAACGCCCTACCCTCCAAGGCGAAGTGGAAACCGATGTGTGCATCATCGGTGCGGGTTACACCGGCCTGTCCACTGCACTGTTTCTGCTGGAAAACGGTTTCAAGGTGAGCATTGTTGAAGCGGCCAAGGTCGGCTTCGGCGCATCGGGTCGTAACGGCGGACAGATTGTCAACAGCTACAGCCGCGATATCGACGTGATCGAACGCACGGTCGGCCCCAAGCAGGCACAACTGCTCGGACAGATGGCCTTCGAGGGCGGCCGCATCATTCGTGAGCGCATCGCCAAGTACGACATCCAGTGCGACCTGAAGGATGGCGGCGTGTTCGCCGCGCTGACCAGCAAGCAGATGGGCCATCTGGAATCGCAGAAGAAACTGTGGGAGCGCTACGGCCATACCCAGCTGGAGTTGATGGACGCCAAGCGTATCCGCGAAGTGGTCGCCACCGACAACTATATCGGCGGCATGCTGGACATGAGCGGCGGCCATATCCATCCGTTGAACCTGGCGCTCGGCGAAGCTGCCGCTGTCGAGTCGCTCGGTGGAGTGATCTACGAACAGTCTCCAGCGACTCGCATCGAGCGTGGCGCCAACCCGGTGGTACACACCCCGCAAGGCCGTATCAAAGCCAAGTTCGTGGTCGTCGCAGGTAACGCTTACCTGGGCAACCTGGTGCCGGAGCTGGCGTCCAAATCGATGCCGTGCGGCACCCAGGTGATCACCACCGAACCGCTGTCCGATGAAGTCGCCGCCAGCCTGCTGCCGCAGGACTACTGCGTGGAAGACTGCAACTACCTGCTCGACTACTACCGCCTAACCGGTGACAAGCGCCTGATCTACGGCGGTGGTGTGGTGTATGGCGCACGCGATCCGGCGAACATCGAAGCGATTATCCGGCCGAAAATGCTCAAGACCTTCCCGCAGTTGAAGGACGTGAAGATCGATTTCGCCTGGACCGGCAACTTCCTGCTGACGCTGTCGCGCCTGCCGCAGGTCGGTCGTATCGGCGACAACATCTACTACTCGCAAGGCTGCAGCGGCCATGGCGTCACCTACACGCACCTGGCGGGCAAGGTGCTGGCGGAAGCGTTACGTGGTCAGGCCGAGCGTTTCGATGCGTTCGCCGGGTTGCCGCACTACCCCTTCCCGGGCGGTCGCCTGTTCCAGGTACCGTTCAGCGCCATTGGCGCCTGGTATTACACGCTGCGCGACAAACTTGGCGTGTAATCCCGCCATAAACGAAAACGGCGCCCTCGGGCGCCGTTTTCTTTTGCATCACGGACAGGCCGGTAAGGCCTGACACTGCCCACCAGAACCACTGGCTTTCAGCGGTGCGGCGAAGCGCCCATCCTCCGGCGCCAGACGCTGTGCGCAGGCCTGGGCCTGCTGCGCCTCAGCAGCACAGCCCTGCTCACCCAGTACTTGCGACAGGTTGAACCAACCCGCAGCAAAACCCGGCTCGCGCTTGAGGCTCTCACGCAACGCCTGCTCGGCGCCCTTGCGGTCGCCATCGGCGTAGCGGCTGTTACTCAGGGCGAACCACGGCAATGACTGCTCCGGCCAGGCCTCGGCGGCGCGGCGATAGGCGCGCCGAGCCGGCTGAGCATTGCCGGTTTGCTCAAGGTCGTTGGTAGCCTTCATCCAGACATGCATATCGGCCTGTGCCGGCAGGCGCTCCGGTGGCAGTGTCACTACCGCCCAGCGACCACCGCGCGCCCAGGTTCTGTCGAAGCTATTGAAGCTGTCTTCGAGCCTGCGCGTGGTGGCCGAGCGCAAGATCAGCGTGCGCTCGCGACGGTCGTAACCCACCACCACCGCGAAGTGCCATTGCGGATACCAGTCGAACGCCAGGTTCTGCAGCACCAGCACCGGGTTACCGGCGGCCACCTCGGCGAGCACCGCCTCCAGGCGTGGCTGCAGCGGATACACCAGCATTTCGTGATTGCGCGCAGCGGCGACCATCTCCACCTGCAGGCTGCCTTCACGGCTGGGGATATAGACCTTGTCCTTGAGCGCACCGGGCGTAGTCAGCACGCCACGCTGATTGAGCATGGTGGCCAAGGCGGCCGGGCCACACTGGTAAGCATCCTGGGGAAAGAAGGGAACGTCGGTGAGCTCCACCCGCTCAGGCAAACGCTCGCCCACCGGTGATAACACCGGGGAGCGAGCGCAGGCTGTGAGTAGAACGATCGATGCGATACAGCAGAGGCGAATCAGCGATTTATGCATTTGACGAAATTGAAGATGTTGGTGGCGCACAGCATATCAGTGATGATGAAGATCACCAGAAACAACACGATAATGCCGACCACACCTGCACCAGCTGGTGCCTGATCCAGTTGCTGGTTGAACTGCGCCAGTTCGGCCGGGGTCAGGCTGGCGATACGCGACTCGACCTGATCACGATCGACGCCCATCGATACCAGTTTTTCCTTCACCTGCTCGTCATCGAGCATGGCCATCAACTGCTCCTGATCCACCTTGTGCTGCTGCTCGGCGATCACCTCGTGGGTGCCGACCATCGCCGCATTCGCGGCAGGAATCTGCACCACCAGCAGCAGGTGAAACAGCGCGGTAATGGCTGCCAGACGGCGCATAACGGGGTTCATGGAAATTGTCATTGTGGTTATCTCCTGAGGGACGAGGTAGCCAATAGACAGCATCCAAATCGCTCGGGTTCACTCCATCAGTCTGCGCAGGTTCACGTTTCCATCAGAAGCTGGCTGAGCACTGCACGCAGCTTGCCTGGTTTGACCGGTTTGTTCAGCAGCGGCGCACCCAGCGCCTGCAGCTCGCGCCGGCAGTCATCGCTGCGATCGGCGCTGATAATCAGCGCCGGAATCGGCCTGAAAAATTCGTCACGCAGCTGCTGAATCACCTGGCAACCAAGCACCCCGTGATCGAGGTGAAAATCCGCCAGAATCACTTCCGGCGCCCTGCCCTGCAGACGCTGCAGCGCCTCGGGAAGATCAACGGCCGTCACCACCTCGCAGCCCCACTGCCGGAGCAACGCGGCCATGCTGTGCAGGATGTCCACTTCGTTGTCGATCACCAACAAGCGCCGGCCCGGCAGGGGGTTGCCGAGGACCGGCTGCGTCGCAGATTGCACCTGGCGCCGCGGAGCCTCCTGCGCCAGCGGCACGCGGATGCTGAAGACCGAACCACGCCCCGGTTGCGAGCGCACCTGCACCGGGTAGCCCAGCATGCGCGCGATGCGCTCGACAATGGCCAGCCCCAGGCCGACCCCCTTACGCTCGGCCGCACGCCCGACCTCAAGCTGGCTGAACTCGAGAAAGATCTTGTCCAGTTGATCGGCCGCGATGCCGCGGCCGCTATCCCACACCTGCAGCTCGACGAAAGCGCCACGCCGACGTGCACCAAGCAGCACGCCGCCACGCTCGGTGTAACGGCAGGCGTTGCTGAGGAAATTGCGCAGGATGCGCGTCAGCAAGCGGAAATCGGTATGCACCGCATAGTTGGCAATTCGCGCACGCAGGCGCAAACCGCTGGCCGAGGCCACGCTGTCGAACTCGGACGCGAGCGGAGCGAGCAACTCCTCAAGGCGATAGACATCGAGATCCGGCTTGATCGCCGCCTGATCCAGCTTGGAAATATCCAGCAGATCCGCCAGCAGATCTTCGGCGCCTTCCAGGGCCAGGTGGCTGCGCTCTACCAGGTTCTGTTCGGCAGGTGGCAGCTCACGCTCGCGCAGCGTGGAAATCAACAGGCGCGCCGCATTGAGCGGCTGCAGCAAGTCGTGGCTGGCTGCGGCCAGGTACTTGTCCTTGCTATGGTTGGCCGCTTCGGCTGCGTCACGCGCCTCGCGCAGGGCCAGCTCGATGCGCTCGCGCTCCTCGATCTGCCGCTGCAGATTGCGGTTGGATTCGAGCAACTCGAAGGTGCGCGCCGCGACGCGGCGCTCCAGTTCGTCATTGAGTTGTTGCAGGCGCTGCTGCGCCTGCTTGCGCTCGGTGATATCGGCGACGAAGCCTTCGAAGATGCCCTCGCCTTCAGGCTTGAGCAGCAGGTTCATCAGCACGTCGATGGTGCTGCCATCGCGCCTGCGCAGGCGCGTCTCGTAGCCGAGCAGAGCCTGGCCCTGGCTCAGCCCCTGGCGAATCACCTCCAGCTCGTCGAAGCCGCCCACGAACAGGTGCCGAGCCAGATCGCCCGGCGACCAAAGCACCTGCTGCGGGTCGTCATAACCGAGCATGCGCGCCATCGCCGGATTGGCCGCCAGTACGCCGTCCTGCAGGCTGGCCTGGATGATCCCGTGCACGGCGTGTTCGAACAGCCACTTGTATCGATTGCGCTCAACTTCCAGCTCTTCCAGGCGCGCCAGCAGCTCGGGGTAATGACTCTTGCGCGCCGACTGGCTGCCGAGCCCCAGCAGCCCGGCCAGCGCTTCGTCAGAGCGCCTCGCCATACACCACCTCGACGTCACGCTGGGTCGATTCACGCGGATTGGTGAGGATGCACGGGTCGTCCATCGCATGGCTGGACAAGAACGGAATGTCAGAGGTACTGACGCCGTGCAAGCTGAGCGTCTCGCGAAAGCCCATGGCGTGCTTGAAGGCAATCAGGTGCTCGACCAGGCGCTGGCGAATCTGCGCATGGTTGAGCCCACGGCAGTCGATGCCGAGGGTTTCGGCGATGACCTTGAAACGCTCCGGCGCCGCACTGTAATTGAACGCCACCACGTGCTCGACCAGCACCGCATTGCACAGACCGTGCGGCAAGTCGAGGTAGCCACCGAGACTGTGACTCATGGCGTGCACCGCGCCAAGGATCGCGTTGGAGAACGCCAGGCCGGCCTGCATGCTGCCAAGCATGATCTTCTCGCGCAGGGCGATATCGCCCGGGTTGGCGATCATCTGCACCAGGTTGCCGTTGATCAGCCGCATTGCTTCCAGCGCGTGCGGGTCGGTCAGAGGGCCGTGGCCAGTGGAAACGAACGCCTCGATGGCGTGCACCATCGCGTCGATGCCGGTACAGGCGCTGAGGAACGGGTCCATGCTCAGGGTGGTTTCCGGATCAATCAGCGACACGTCCGGCACCACTGCCTTGCTGACGATGGAGAACTTCATCCGCTCCTGCTGGTTGGAGATGATCACGAACTGCGACACGTCGGCCGAGGTGCCGGCGGTGGTCGGGATCAGGATCAGCGGTGGGCTGGGCACGCGAATGGTGTCCACGCCTTCGAATTCGAGAATGCTGCGACCGTGGGCGACGACGATACCGATGCCCTTGGCGCAGTCCATCGGGCTGCCGCCACCGACCGCGACAATGACGTTGCAGCCCTCGCTTCGATACAGCTCGGCGCCCTCCATCACCTCCTCCACGCGCGGGTTGGGCGAGACCCTGGTGTACAGGCAGTAGGCGATGCCCTGGGCCTGCAGGCTGGCCTCGATATCACCGGCCCAGCCAGCGGCGACTACACCGGGATCGGATACGATCAGCACCTTGCGCGCACCGAAGGTCTTGGCGTAGTTGCCGACGTTATGCCGGGAGCCGGCGCCAAAGATGATCTCGGGGGAAACGAACTTTCGCAGCTGATTCAATTCGTGGCTCATACAACGGCCTGAAATTTATTGTTATGGAATGGCGATCAGCCTACTGCATTGCCGGGTTAATGCAATGCGACCTGCGATCAGCTCAGCCGCTGATAGAAGGCATGCTCGGCGCGCAGAGCCTCGGCCAGATTGGTAGCCTGACGGAAACCGTGGCGTTCCTCGGCGAACAGGAGGTATTCCACCGGGAAACCGCGCTGACGCAGTGCCTCGACCATGCTTTCAGTCTGGCTCGGCACCACCACCGCATCCAGTGCGCCCTGGAAGAAAATCACTGGTGCCTTGATCCGTTCGACCTGCAACAAGGGTGTGCGATTCCGGTAGCGCCCGGCATCCAGCTCGGGGTCGCCGATCAGCCAGTCGAGATAATCCGCCTCGAACTTGTGCGTCAGCCGGCGCAGCGCCAGCGGGTCGCTGACGCCGTAGAGGCTGGCACCACCACGTAACTGCGGCAGCTCGGCCAGTGCACGCAGCGCGCTGAAGCCGCCAGCACTGCCGCCGCGCACGAAGACTCGCTGCGGATCGATACGGCCATCACCGGCCAGGGCGTTGATCGCGGCGCGAATGTCTTCGACTTCTAGCTCGCCCCACTCGCCTGCCAGACGCAACCGATAAGCACGACCGTAACCGCTGCTACCCCGATAATTGAGGTCGAGCACGGCGAAGCCGCGCAGCGTCCAGAAGGCGATGCGCGGATCGAACACCGGGTAGGAGGCCGAAGTCGGCCCTCCGTGCAGGAAGATCACCAGCGGCGGGCGTTCCCCGGTTGATGCAGGCGAGTAGAAAAAGCCGTGACTGCTTTCGTCCTCACCTACCCCACAGCTGAATGGCTGAGGCCGTGATAGCTTCTCTTCAGCTAACGGCTGCTCGCCACCGGCCAGTATGCGCAGTGCACCATCGCTTCGGCGGATGGCAAGCACAGCCGGCAGACGATCCGGGGCGCCAACGATGCAGTAGAAGTGCTCGGCATCGGCGGCCAGGGAGCGAAAGCGGGTGAAATCCTCGGCCAACCGTCGCTCTAGGTAGGCTGCCCAGTACGCACCGATCGTTTTGCCGTCGAGATCGCTGGTGCGCACGGCGCACCCTACCAGCGCGCCGATACCCTGCTCGAAACGGGTCAGCAGAAACTCATCGTTTTCCAGCAGAAGATAGGTTCGTGCGCCCAGCTGCCAGGGCGCGGGGGCGTGATCGGAGGGAGCGCCCTGAGGTTGCGCTTCGCCGTCGACACACCGGGGTTGCCACCAGCCCGCTTTGTCGCTCAACACCCACAACCGGCCCCGGGCATCGAACCGCGGCTGCTGCAGGGCCTGAGCGCTGCCCTGCCCGGCCAGCACCCGAGTGCGCTCGCCGGACTCGCGCAGGCACAGGCGCGTGGCGACCCAGGGCTGATATGGACGATCCCACTCGATCCAGGCCAGACGCTGGCCAGTAGGATCAGCCACCGGCGCAGCGTAGAAATCGGCGCCTTCGACCAGCACCTCACGCTTGCCGTTCAGACCGATGCGCACCAGGCGATGCACCACCGTGCCGCCTTCATGACTTTCCTCCACGGCCAGCAATGCCTGCCAGGCGGGCACGAAGGACAGGTCGCCATAACGGCAGTGGGAATGACTGGTGATCAGGTAGGGTGCGCCGTGCGCACCGCCGTCCAAGCCGATATCGATGCGATAGACCTGCTGATCACGCTCATTGACGAACGCCACGCCCTGCTCCGTGGCGCAGCAGGCGCCGCCGCCGTACTCATAGACGCGGCTTCGCACGGAAAACCCCGGTGGGGTCAGCTCACACACAGTGTCGTCGCGGCAGAAGAACAGCCCGCAACGCGCCAGCTGTGGGTCGAATGCCACCCACAACACGCCACCGTGGGCAGCGTGCAGTTCGGCGAAGTCGGCACTGGCAGCTGCAGCCTGCTCGGCACTCCAGATCGCGTCAGGATCGGTGCGCACGGCGCACCCTACGCTTTGCATATGATCCGCGAAGCCTTCTCGTTGCGATACTGCAGGGCCTCCAGCCCAAGCGGTGCCTCATCGGCCTGCTGACGTGCAGCGAGAATCACGCCATGGTGCGCCGACTTGCTGCACACCGGGTCGGCGTTACTGGCATCGCCGGTGAGCATGAAGGCCTGGCAGCGACAGCCGCCGAAATCCTTGTCCTTCTCGTCGCACGAACGACACGGCTCGGGCATCCAGTCATCGCCGCGAAAGCGGTTGAAGCCGAACGACTCGCGCCAGATATGCGAGAGGCTGTGCTCGCGCACATTGGGGAACTGCACCGGCAACTGTCGCGCACTGTGGCAAGGCAGCGCCGTGCCGTCCGGGGTGATGTCGAGAAACAGATTGCCCCAACCGTTCATACAGGCCTTGGGGCGCTCCTCGTAGTAGTCCGGGGTGACGAAGATCAGCTTGCACGGGTGGTTCTCGGCCGCCAGTTTGTCGCGCCACTGATTGGTGATCCGCTCGGCGCGCTCCAGTTGCGCACGAGTCGGCAGCAAGCCGGCGCGATTGAGCTCGGCCCAGCCGTAGAACTGGCAGGTGGCGAGTTCGACGAAATCTGCTTCCAGCTCCAGGCACAGCTCGATGATCCGCTCGATATTGTCGATGTTGTGTCGGTGGGTGACGAAGTTGAGCACCATCGGATAGCCATGGGCCTTGACCGCACGGGCCATGGCCAGCTTGTGAGCGAAAGCCTTTTTCGAGCCGGCCAGCAGGTTGTTCACTTCCTCGTCGGCGGCCTGAAAGCTGATCTGGATATGGTCCAGCCCCGCCTCGGCAAACTCGGCAATACGCGCTTCGGTCAGGCCGATGCCGGAGGTGATCAGGTTGGTGTAATAGCCCAGGCCGCGCGCCGCTGCGATCAGCTCGGCCAGATCCTGGCGCACCAGCGGCTCGCCACCGGAGAAGCCCAACTGTGCCGCCCCCAGTTCACGGGCCTGACGGAAAACCTCAATCCATTCGGCGGTCGACAACTCTGCGCCCTGCTGGGAGAAATCCAGCGGGTTGGAGCAATACGGGCACTGCAGCGGGCAGCGGTAGGTCAGCTCGGCCAGCAGCCACAGCGGCGGCCCAACCTGTACGCCCGGCTTAGCGAAGCTCGATCCAGAACTGAGCATGGGCTACCTCCATGAAGGCAAGAATGTCTTCGTCGATGCCAGGCACATCGGGGAAGCGCTGGTGCAGGTTGCCGATGATCTCGGCCACCGAGCGCTTACCGTCGACCTGCTGGAGAATCTCGCCCGCACTGTCGTTGAGCTTGATCATGCCTTCCGGATAGAGCAGCACGTGGCAACCCTGCGCCGGTTCGAACTGCAGACGAAAGCCGCGGCGGATGGCGGGTACGCTGGGTGGGAGGATGACAGCAGTCATTGTTCGGGCTCCTGACTGGTGCGCACGGCGCACCCTACAAAGGGCGCGTCGAACGGAAATGCGACCGTAGGGTGCGCCGTGCGCACCGCTCGCTCGATACTCATAGGGCTATACCCCGATGCCAAGCGCGCTCGTTGGTCACGGTGTGATACGGCGGACGCTGCAGCTCGTAGGCCATGCTCATGGCGTCGAGCATGCTCCACAGCACGTCCAGCTTGAATTGCAGGATCTGCAGCATGCGTTCCTGCGCTTCGCGGGTGCGGTAGTGTTCGAGGGTGATGCGCAGGCCGTGCTCGACGTCGCGGCGCGCCTGGCTCAGACGATTGCGGAAGTAGTCGTAGCCGGTGGCATCAATCCACGGGTAGTGCTGCGGCCAGGCATCCAGGCGCGACTGATGGATCTGCGGGGCGAACAGCTCGGTCAGCGAGCTGCTGGCCGCCTCCTGCCAGTTAGCGCGGCGAGCGAAGTTGACGTAGGCATCGACGGCGAAGCGCACGCCAGGCAGCACCAGCTCCTGCGACAGCACCTGATCGCGGTCGAGGCCGACCGACTCGGCCAGGCGCAGCCAGGCCTCGATACCGCCCTCCTCACCGGGCGCACCGTCGTGATCGAGGATGCGCTGAATCCACTCGCGCCGGGTTTCGCGATCCGGGCAGTTGGCGAGGATCGCCGCATCCTTCAACGGGATATTGACCTGATAGTAGAAACGATTGGCCACCCAGCCCTGGATCTGCTCGCGGGTAGCGCGCCCTTCGTACATGGCGCGATGAAACGGATGATGGATGTGGTACAGCGCGCCCTTGGCGCGCAGCGCCTGCTCGAATTCGGCAGGTGTCATGGCAGCTTGGCTCATCAGAACTCCCCGGTGCGCACAGCCTACAAAACGATGCTCATGCCATCGAACGCGACCTCGATGCCGTGGGCGTCCAGTTCGGTGCGCTCAGGCGAATCCAGGTCGAGAATCGGGTTGGTGTTGTTGATATGGATAAGGATCTTGCGCGCGGATGGCAGGCCGTCGAGCACCTCGATCATGCCGCCCGGGCCGCTCTGGCACAGGTGGCCCATCTCGCTGCCGAGCTTGTCGCCGACCTCGCACACGCGCATCTCGTCGTCGCGCCACAGCGTGCCATCGACCAGCAGGCAGTCTGCACGGCGCATCCAGCCCAGCAACTGCTCGTCTACCTGGCCCAGGCCTGGCGCGTAGAACAGGCTGCGGCCGCTGCGACGGTCCTCGATGAACAGGCCGATGTTGTCCCCCGGGTGCGGATTGCCGCGATGCGGCGAATACGGTGGCGCACTGCTGCGCAGGGCGATGGCGGTGATGCCCAGCGCAGGACAGGCGGGAATGCTGAAGGGTTTTGCATCCAGCTCGATCAACTGGTGCTGCAGGCCGCCATTCCAGTGGCTGAGCATGTTGAACAGCGGAAAACCGGTGGTCAGATCCTGATGCACCATCTCGGTACACCAGACCTGATGCGGGCAGCCTTCGCGCAGGGTCAGCAGACCGGTGCAATGGTCGATCTGGCTATCGAGCAGGACGATGCCGGCGATGGCAGTGTCACGCAGCTTGCGCGCTGGTTGCAGCGCCGGAAAGGCCTCGATCTGCGCACGGATGTCCGGCGAGGCATTGCACAGGATCCACTGCTCACCGTCATCGGAAATGGCGATGGACGATTGCGTGCGCGGCTGCGCCCGCAGGGTACCGGCACGCACGCCGCGGCAGTTGCGGCAGTTGCAGTTCCACTGGGGAAAGCCGCCGCCAGCGGCGGAACCGAGAATCTGGATATGCATGGAAGTCACCAGCGGGGATGCCCCGGACGAGCCGGGGCCAGGAGCGATCAACGGTTGGCGAAATACATGGTCACTTCGAAGCCAATGCGCAGATCGGTGTAGGCGGGTTTAGTCCACATGATGCGGTCCTCTTGTTATGAAGCCGGGGCATTCCGGCAACCCCATTAAGCCCCCGCCAGGCAAGAGGCCAAATGGTACTTTGGGATGAATCGGCACTGGCATTGGTAGGTGACGCTATCAGTAGGCATGCCTCACGCCTGGAAGGTTCCAGTCATCGCCTGGCCTGAAACATGCGCCAATAAAAAACGCGGCCGAAGCCGCGTCGCGATAAGGATCTGCTGCCGTTCAGGCCCATGGCTGCCTGCAGATCCACCCGGGTAGGGTTGTTCGCCTGGCAAGAGGCGGCGCACCGGAGCGAGCGCGCCACCTTTGGTACATAGCCGGCTCACGATCTTGCGAGCTAGAGACCTACAAGGCAGAAGCAGGTGAGGAAGCGGAGTGTACTTTTGTACATGAGCATTCCGAGCCTGCTTCTAACGCAGTAGGGCCGACGCGCAGCAGATCGTGTGCTGGCTATCAGAAGAAGCCGAGCGGATTAATGTCATAGCTCACCAGCAGGTTCTTGGTCTGCTGGTAGTGGTCGAGCATCATCTTGTGGGTTTCACGGCCGACGCCGGACTTCTTGTAACCACCGAAGGCGGCATGCGCCGGGTACAGGTGGTAGCAGTTGGTCCATACGCGGCCGGCCTTGATTGCGCGGCCCATGCGGTAGGCGACGTTCATGTCGCGGCTCCACACGCCGGCGCCGAGGCCGAACTCGGTGTCGTTGGCAATCGCCAGGGCTTCGGCTTCGTCCTTGAAGGTGGTCACACCGATCACCGGACCGAAGATTTCTTCCTGGAACACGCGCATCTTGTTGGTGCCCTTGAGCAGGGTCGGCTGGATGTAATAGCCGCTGGCAAGATCTCCTTGCAGTTGCTCGGCCGCACCGCCGGTGAGCACCTGGGCGCCTTCCTGCTGAGCGATTTCGAGGTAGCTGAGGATCTTGTCGTACTGCTGCTGCGAAGCCTGGGCGCCGACCATGGTCTCGGTGTCCAGCGGGTTGCCACGCTTGATCTGTTTGACCTTCTTCAGTACTTCGACCATGAAGGCGTCGTAGATCGACTCCTGCACCAGGGCGCGCGACGGACACGTGCACACCTCACCCTGGTTGAAGAAGCCCAGCACCAGGCCTTCGGCAGCCTTCTCGATAAAGGCCGGCTCGGCGTTCATGATGTCGGCGAAGAAGATGTTCGGCGATTTGCCGCCCAGCTCGACGGTGCTCGGGATGATGTTCTCGGCGGCGCACTTCATGATGTGCGAACCCACTGGAGTCGAACCGGTAAAGGCGATCTTGGCGATGCGCTTGCTGGTGGCCAGCGACTCACCGGCTTCGCGGCCGAAGCCCTGAACGATGTTGAGTACACCCGGTGGCAGCAGATCGCCGATCAGCTCGGCGAAAAGGGTGATCGACAGCGGCGTCTGCTCGGCCGGCTTGAGCACCACGGCGTTGCCGGCAGCCAGGGCCGGCGCAAGTTTCCAGGCGGCCATCAGCAACGGGAAGTTCCACGGGATGATCTGCCCAACCACGCCCAGCGGTTCGTGGAAGTGATAGGCCACGGTGCCTTCGTTGATCTCGGCGGTGCTGCCTTCCTGGGCGCGGATGCAGCCAGCGAAATAGCGGAAATGGTCAGCGGCCAGCGGCACGTCGGCATTGAGGGTTTCACGCACGGCCTTACCGTTGTCCCAGGTTTCGGCCACGGCCAGCAGCTCGAGGTTGGCTTCGATGCGGTCGGCGATCTTCAGCAGGATGTGCGAGCGCTCCTGCACCGAAGTCTTGCCCCAGGCGTCGGCGGCGGCATGCGCGGCGTCCAGCGCCTTGTCGATGTCGGCAGCGTTGGAACGGGGGAATTCGCCGATCACCGAGCCATCGACTGGGCTGGTGTTGCTGAAGTACTGGCCGCTGAGCGGAGCGACGAACTCACCGCCGATGTAGTTGCCGTAGCGTGGTTTGAGGGTGACGACGGCGCCTGCGGTACCCGGTTTCGCGTAAATCATGATGCTGACCTCTCTTGTTGTCGGAGCCCGCTGCCAATCGGGGAAGCGAGTCATGGTTCGATCTTAGGAAGCCCCCGAAAACCTCGGTATGCGCCCATGGCATAGATCACCTAGTCATTTGGTAGTAGAGCTGTCTGGCACGGGCTTTTGGCAGCGAGGCACGAGGCTGTGGAAGCTAAAGGCTAGACCCGTTGGCCTGGTCTTGCGTTCCCGACCAGAAAATTTCGCCCGTGGTATGTCGCAGCAGCTCAGCGCTGGCAGGCAGGCGCCAGAAACGACGATGGCCGGACAGAGTCCGGCCATCGTCTGACACCTCAAGCGATCAGCGCTTGGCCACCAGCTCCTTCGGCAGCTTGAAGGTCCAGAGCATGCCGCCCTGGTTCAGGTGCTTGACGCGCTTGGCCACCTCGCCACCCCACAGCGGTACCGCACCACCCCAGCCGGACAGCACCGAAACGTACTGCTCGCCGTCCATTTCCCAGGTCACGGGCGAGCCGATCACGCCCGAGCCGGTCTGGAATTCCCAGACTTTCTCACCGGTCTTGGCATTGAACGCCTGCAGGTAGCCTTCCGGGTTGCCGGTGAACACCAGGTTGCCCTTGGTGGTCAGCACGCCGCCCCACAGCGGCGCGTAGTTCTTGTGGCGCCAGACTTCCTTGCCGGTTTTCGGGTCGATGGCGCGCAGCACGCCGATGTATTCCTCGTTGAGCGGCTTGATGGTGAAGCCGGCACCCAGGTAGGCGGCGCCCTTCTTGTAGGCGATATCCTCGTTCCAGATGTCCATGCCCCACTCGTTGGACGGCACGTAGAACAGGCCGGTGTCCTGGCTGTAGGCCATGGGCATCCAGTTCTTCGCGCCGAGGAAGGCCGGAGCGGAGAACACGCTCGTGCCCTTCTCCTTCGCGCTAGGCGAGCCCGGACGGTTGCTGTCGTCGTAGATCGGCCGGCCGTTCTTGTCCAGGCCTTTGGCCCAGGTGATCTTGTCGACGAAGGGGAAGCCACGGATGAACTTGCCGTTGGTGCGATCGAGCACATAGAAGAAGCCGTTACGGTCGGCAGTGGCCGCAGCCTTCACGGTCTTGCCGCTTTCCTGATAGTCGAAGGAGATCAGCTCGTTGACGCCGTCGAAGTCCCAGCCGTCGTGCGGCGTGGTCTGGAAGTGCCATTTGATGCTGCCGTCGTCCGGGTTCAGTGCCAGGCGCGACGAGGAATAGAGGTTGTCGCCAGGACGCAGGTGCGAGTTCCACGGTGCCGGGTTGCCGGTACCGAAGAACAGCAGGTTGGTGTCGGCATCGTAGTAGCCGCCCAGCCAGGGCGCGGCGCCGCCGGTCTTCCACAGGTCGCCCGGCCAGGTCTTGCCGGCTTCGCCACCGCTGATACCGTTCTCGACGGCCTTGCCGTCCTTGTAGACGTAGCCCATGTGACCTTCGACGGTCGGGCGACTCCAGAGCAGCTCACCGTTCTTCGGATCGTAGGCTTCGATCTTGCCGACCACGCCGAACTCACCACCGGAGACGCCAGTGATCAGCTTGCCGTTGACCACCAGCGGCGCCGCGGTGATGGAGTAACCCGCCTTGTGATCGGCGACGTTCTTGCGCCATACCACTTTGCCGGTGTCCTTGTTCAGCGCCACCAGCTTGGCGTCGAGGGTGCCGAAGATCACCAGGTCGTCGTACAGGGCGACACCCCGGTTGATCACGTCGCAGCAGGGGCGGATATCGTCTGGCAGGCGCGCTTCGTACTGCCACAGCTCACGCCCGGTGCGCGCATCGACGGCGAACACCCGCGAGTAGGAAGCGGTGACGTACATCACCCCATCCTTGATCAGCGGCTGCGCCTGCTGACCACGCTGCTTCTCGCCACCGAAGGACATGGTCCAGACCGGGCGCAGTTCCTTGACGTTCTGATCGTTGAGGATGTTCAGCGGGCTGTAGCGCTGGCCCTGCAGACCGAGGCCATTGGTGACGATCTCGTCGGTGGTGGTGGCGTCCTTGAGAATCTCGGCGTCGGTGACCGCCAGCGCGGCGGCGGACGGCAACAGCATGGCGGCACAGAGTGCGGTGAGGAGGAAAGGCTGGCGAAGACCGGCGTGTTTCATTGCGGCTACCTCTGCGGGTTCATTGTTATTGCCGGGAAATTTTCCCGGTCTGCCGCAAATTCTTGGCTCACCCGGGTCACCCAACAATTGCACCCCCAGCCGATTTTCCTCGTTCCTTGGTAGCAATACCTGCTCCACAGGCCATGATCATGACGATTGCGGCGGCCCCGGCTTTGCCCGACACTTGGCCGCCCGCACATTCTGATCGGAGACGCCCGTGCCCCACCCTCGCCAGGAAATTCTCAACCATCCCGATGCACTGGACTGCACTGTCTATCGCCCGGACGAGCAGGACCCGGATACCGAAGAGCAGGATCTGGGCGACGCCAAGGTGCTGATCACCGGTGCCTTCGAGCCGCCGCAGGATTGGGATGCGCACCAGCGCGAGGACTACTACGGCGAGGAAGACCCCACCCACTTCGTCAGCGCCCATATCGAATGCCTGGCCAAGCCAGCCACCCGGGAGTTCTTCATGCCCGATAGCGGTGACTATGTGGCCGTGCAGTCCAGCCTGGGCGACGTGGTGATGTATTACGTCTACGACCACGAAGAGACCGAGCACGGCCGCCATTACGTGCTGATTCGTGATGACGAAGAGCTTTAGCCCCAGACGTAATGTGGGAGGCGCTTCAGCGGCGACGCTTTTATACGCAAGTCGCGGCTAAAGCCCCTCCCACAAGAGCAGCCTGTAGCCCGGATGAAATCCGGGGATAGCGAGCATATTTTCCCCGGATTTCATCCGGGCTACGAAGCTAAAGCCCCTCCCACAGGGTATTTCCAGCACATGCTGGTGCGCGCAGCGCACCCTACCAAGCCGTGGCGACGTTCGCGTAGGGTGCGCCGCGCGCACCGATGACACCCCAGGTTTCTAATCCTGACGATCAACCCGTCCCATGGCATTGAGCTCGTAGCGCGGGTAGAGGTGGCTGACGCTGCGGATCAGCTCATAGCGCGACAGGTTGACCTGGGCAAAGCGCTCGGGGATGGGCGCGCGGATCAGCTCATTCATCTCCGCGCCCTGCTCTGCTCCCTGACGCAGCAAGCCATCGAGCCAGCCCAGGTAATCACGCATCTGCACGAACGGCGCCGCATCAAGGGTCACCGGGCCATGGCCAGGCACGATCTGCTTCCAGGGCAAGGCTTCGAGCCGATCCAGATCAGCCAGCCACACATCCAGCCCAGGGCTGTTCGGTGTGGTCAGCGCGCGCTGGTAGAACAGGATATCGCCGGCGAACAGCACGCCCGTGCGCTCGTCGAGAATCGCCAGATCGGCGCCGGTGTGGCCACGCAGCGCCAGCAGTTGTAGGCGTCGGCCGCCAAGTTCCAGCGTGCCTTCCTGCAATTCCTCGGTGGGCAGCACCACTTCGGTGCCGCGCATCCAGTCGCCGACCAGGCGGTACATGTTCTCCGCCATGGCATCGCCCTGTTCGGCCAGCAACCGGGTGGTCTCGGGCAATGCCGCAATGGGCACGCCAGCGAAGGCCTGGTTACCCAGCACATGATCGGGGTGATGGTGTGTCAGCAACACGCGTACCACCGGCTTGCCGGTGGCTTTCTCGATGCTCTGGCGCAGCGCCTCGCCGTAGCGACGCGACGGGCCGCTGTCGATCACCACCACGCCGTCGGCGGTTTCGATAAAACCGAGGTTGACGATATTGCCGCCGTTGTCCACGGCGAAATTATCGGTGCTGCCTTCCAGCAACCAGACGCCGTCAGCAATCTGCCGGGGTTGCAGGTGGTAGTCGAGCGCCTGGGCAAACCCGGTACCGAGAGCCAGCAGAAACAGTATCCAGCGCATGCTTTTCTCCTCGAAATCTGCCTGAGCCGCGAGCTTCGCCCCGAGGCGGGGCTCCTACAGACTGGGCGAGCATTGTTGGTTCTTGTGGGAGCCGCGCCCCGCGGCGAATAGAACCGTCGTCAGAACGCGGCCTGGAATTCGTTGCCGTTGTTGTCGCGCAGCCACAGCTCGGCGTGCCGATTGCCGCGCAGGTCGAAGCTCAGCGTCGGGTTCTCGCTGACCGCCGGGAACAACTCGATGCGCCCCAACACCTGGCCATCGGCATCGCGCAACTCGGCCTGCTCGATGTAGAACTCGGGGATGCCGCCGACCAGGCCGTTGTCCATCGGGTGCGACACCTGCAGGCGCAGGCGGCTGTCCTCACCACGTTCGAAGCGCTTGCCCAGCACCTGGCCCAGGCGCTCCTCCCAGCCAGCCTCGGCGCGCACCACGCTGGGCGCAGTACAGCCGCCACCCGCCGCCTCGACGCGGGCCGAGCCGATATGCCAGACGCCATCGTCGGTGAGCACTGCCGCGCGAATCGGCGTGGCCTGCTCGACGCGGATGCGAATGGCCAGACTCGGCTCCAGATGCTCGCCGGGGGCGAAGTCGAGAATACGCGGGATCGGATTGAGCTCGGCCCAGGCCAGAATGCGCTTGACCTTACCGCGGTAGGCGCTGGCGTCGATCTGGATCGGCACCTGGCGCGCATCCTCGGCGAATGGCGGCACCTCGAGACGAACCTTGTCGTCGAAGACGAAGGCTTCACCGTTGAGCAGGCGCTGGTGATAGTAGTCCCACATCACCGAGGTGACCGGATCGGGCGCGGCGGCCCGCGCTTCCCAGGCCCAGGCAAACAGGGCCAGCAATATCAGGCTACGCCAATCCATCGCCCACCTCCGGCTCGACTCTTATTGGTATTGTTCCGGCTTCTCGTAGCGCAGCCCGTAGCGCGCGTACAGGCGCTCGAGTGAGCCGTCGAGGATCATGTTTTCCAGCTGTTCTTCCAGGGCATAGGCCAATTGCCGATTGGTTTCGTGCACCGCCATGCCGATTTCCCAGATCTGCCGGCCCATGTCCGGGTAGGCGTTCTCGGCCAGCGCCAGTTGTGGGTCATCGGCCTCATGCACCAGCCAGTCCACCTCACCACGCAGCGCCATCACCGCATCCACTTCACCACCCTGCATGGCCGCAAAAGCCAGCTTCGGCGTTGGGTAATGGCGGGTTTCCTGGCTGAGCATGCCGCCCTGCACCGAACTCAGGTAGAACGAGGGCACACTCTCGACTTCGACGCCGACCGGGTGCTGGTGCAACGCAACGATGCTCGGCACTTCGGGCAGACGACGACGATCGAACGCCAGTTGCCAGCGCTCACGCTGATAGGGGCCGAACATCACCACGAGTTCGTTGACCAGCTCGCCCAGCTCGTTGCGCATCTGCGCGTAGTCACGGTCGTATGGCACACGCAACATCACATCGGCCAGTTGGCCCTGCGCGGTCACTCGGCCACGCCAGATGTAGTCACGCAGGTCGTCGTCAAGCTTTTCGCCCGGCGGCGCCCACATCACTTCAAGCTTCAGCCCAAGCCCTTCTGCCAGCGCCTTGGCCAGCTCGTAGTCGACGCCACGTGGCTGACCGTCCTGCTCGTAGCTGTAGGGCGGGAAGTTCTGGTACAGCGCCACGCGCAGGATGCCCGACTCGGTGATACGGTCGAAGTCGCGCACCTGCGCCTGGGCAATACCCAGGCCTAGCAGCAGGCCAAACAGGAGGATCAGCCGGCGCATGAATTACTCCTCGACGTGCACGCTCTCCAGGTAGCTACGCACTGCCCACAATGCTTCCTGGCTAAGGAAGTCGGCCATCTTCGGCATGTACACGCGCCCATCGCGCACTGCGCCGTTGATTACCCGCTCCTTGAACCACTCGTCACCACTGGCGCCCAGTTCCAGCATCCGCAGGTCGGGGGCGATACCGCCGGACTTGGCTTCCAGGCCGTGGCAGGCGGCGCAGTTCTGGTTGTAGGCCGAGGAGCCAATCTCGATGGCGCGCGGATTGTCGCGATAGGGGTTCTCGTCCAGCCATTCCTCACCCAGCGGTTCCAGGCCATCAGTGTTCACCGCCTGCGGTACCACATCGCCGTGCGCCCAAAGGTTGGTCGATGCGGCGAGCAACAGCAGCGCCAGGGTGGATTGGATCTTCTTGTTCATGGCTAGGACCTCATCTAATGCACGCAAGACAGCCCATACAGAGCTCGTGGCGACCATCTTAGAAAGGCCGTGCAACGCGCCGAATGCTGCTTTGGTGGTCGCGTTCTAGTCCCTTGGTAGTAGGGCTTGTGAGGGGGTGTTGGCGATGCCTTGGCAGCAAGGCCAAGTCATGGGCCGACCGGGAAATCCTCCCGGCAAAGGCGGGAGTTTTTCCGTAGGCGCGAAGGTGGCCGGGTACCACCATCGGCTTGCCTCTGCTGGACATCCCCGGAACCCAGTTTTCGCGGTGTCACTGCAGCGACCTACCACCTCCAATGGGAAGCACAACGATGACAACAAGAAACCTACCCAGCACCCCACGCCCTCTGGCGCTTGCCCTGATGTTGGCCGGCGGCCTGGCGCTGAGCCAGGGCGCGTTCGCCAAGCCGGTCACCTGGGAAGACATCGCCAACGACCACACCACCACCAGCAACGTGCTGCAGTACGGCATGGGCACCAACGCCCAGCGCTGGAGCCCGCTCGCTCAGGTGAACGCCGAGAACGTGTTCAAGCTGACCCCGGCCTGGAGCTACTCCTTCGGTGACGAGAAGCAGCGCGGCCAGGAGTCCCAGGCCATCATCCACGACGGCGTAGTCTACGTGACCGGCTCCTACTCTCGCGTCTTCGCTCTCGATGCGAAAACCGGCAAGCGCCTGTGGACCTACAGCCATCGCCTGCCCGACGATATCCGCCCGTGCTGCGACGTGGTAAACCGTGGCGCCGCCATCTACGGCGACAAGATCTACTTCGGCACCCTCGACGCCCGCGTCGTGGCGCTGAACAAGGACACCGGCAAGGTGGTCTGGAACAAGAAATTCGGCGATCACTCCGCCGGCTACACCATGACCGGCGCGCCGACCATCGTCAAAGACGGCAAGAGCGGCAAGGTGCTGCTGATCCACGGCAGCTCCGGTGACGAATTCGGCGTGGTCGGCCGCCTGTTCGCCCGCGACCCGGACACCGGCGAAGAAGTCTGGATGCGCCCCTTCGTCGAAGGCCACATGGGCCGCCTGAACGGCAAGGACAGCACCCCGACCGGCGACATCAAGGCGCCGAGCTGGCCGGATGATCCCAACCACCCGACCGGCAAGAAGGAAGCCTGGAGCCAGGGCGGCGGTGCGCCGTGGCAGAGCGCCAGTTTCGATGCCGAGACCAACACCATCATCATCGGCGCCGGCAACCCGGCCCCGTGGAACGGCTGGGCACGCACCAGCGACGGCGGCAATCCCAAGGACTACGACAGCCTGTACACCTCCGGCCAGGTCGGCGTCGACCCGACCACCGGCGAAGTGAAGTGGTTCTACCAGCACACCCCGAACGATGCCTGGGACTTCTCCGGCAACAACGAGCTGGTGCTGTTCGACTACAAGGACAAGGACGGCAAGGTCACCAAGGCCACCGCCCACGCCGACCGCAACGGTTTCTTCTACGTGGTCGACCGCGCCAACGGCAAGCTGAAGAACGCCTTCCCCTTCGTCGACAAGATCACCTGGGCCAGCCATATCGACCTGGAAACCGGTCGCCCGGTCGAAAACGAAGGCCAGCGCCCGCCGAAGCCCAAGCCCGGTGAAAGCAAAGGTGAAGTGGTCGAAGTCTCCCCGCCGTTCCTCGGCGGCAAGAACTGGAACCCCATGGCCTACAGCCAGGACACCGGCCTGTTCTACGTCCCGGCCAACCACTGGAAAGAGGACTACTGGGCTGAAGAGGCGCATTACAAGAAAGGCTCCGCCTACCTGGGCATGGGCTTCCGCATCAAGCGCCTGTTCGACGACCACGTCGGCATCCTGCGCGCGATGAACCCAACTACCGGCAAGGTCGCCTGGGAGCACAAGGAGCGCCTGCCGCTGTGGGCCGGCGTGCTCGCCACCAAGGGCAACCTGGTGTTCACCGGTACCGGCGACGGCTACTTCAAGGCCTTCGACGCCAAGAACGGCAAGGAGCTGTGGAAGTTCCAGGTCGGCACCGGGATCATCTCCCCGCCCGTCACCTGGGAGCAGGACGGTGAGCAGTACATCGGCGTGACCGCCGGTTACGGCGGCGCCGTGCCGCTGTGGGGCGGCGACATGGCCGACCTGACCAAACCGGTCGCTCAAGGCGGTTCCTTCTGGGTCTTCAAGCTGCCGAGCTGGGATAACGCCAGCGCCAAGCGCTAAAGGCTGAACGCATGGCGCACCTGAGTGCGCCATGCGCCTTTGCCTGTAGGAGCGGCTGGGCGGCATTCCGTTTCAGCCGCGAAGCGAACCAGGCCATCACCCCGAGGACTCAACATGAACTACCTGCCCCTGCTTATCCCGGTCCTGCTACTGGTAATCGGCAGCCACGCCATCGGCGCCGAAACCCAGAACGACGGTGTGCCGCAGATCAACGGCTGCCGCATCGAACCCGACAGCAAATGCCCCAACGCCAACCTGCGCGGCGCCGACCTGCGCAATATGGACATGCGCCGCATGGACCTGTCCGGTGCCGACCTTTCCGGCGCCGACCTGCGCCACGTCAACCTCGACCTGGCTAATCTGGAGAAAGCCAAGCTACGCGGCGCCAACCTCACCCGCGCCAGCCTGCAACAAAGCAACCTACGCCTGGCCGATCTGTCTGGCGCCAGCCTGGTCGCCATTAGTGGCTGGGCCCTGTTCGCCCAGGCTGCGCAATTCGAAGGTGCCGACATGCGCGCCGCCAACCTGGAATTCGCCCGCCTCTCCGGCGCCAAGCTGCACAACGTCCAGCTGCAGGCGGCCAACCTGGAAATGACCTGGCTGAGCAAGGCCGACCTCAAGGGGGCGCATCTGGAAGATGCCAACCTGCAGGAAGTGAAACTCAGCGGCTCCAACCTGGAAAATGCCAACCTCACCGGCGCGCGCACCCGCTTCGGCAACTTCCAGGACGCCAACATGCCCGGCTGCGTGCAATGTCCCAAAGGGTGGGATTGAGCCCGCTCGCAAACACCCACACCCCGTAAGAGCGGCTGGGCGGCACTGCGCTTCAGCCGCGATGCACGCCTTAACATCGCGGCTAGAGCCGCTCCTACAGGCCGGCTGCAACATTAGGCTACAGGCTGCTCTTGTGGGAGGGGCTTTAGCCGCGACTGGCGCCTCCCAAGGTTAGCTTCGTAGCCCGATGAATCCGGGAGCAATATGTCTGCGGTCCCCGGATTTCATCCGGACTACACGCCAATGCCGATCAACTAAGCCTCCAGACCGCTTCCCGTAGGAGCCCCGCCCCGGGGCGAAGCGCTTCGAGTGCCCGTCGTACGGGTTCGCGGCGGGGCGCCGCTCCTACATCATCCGAGCGCCAGGCTATACAGCTCTCATCGAGGGCCTCGCCCATCTGACTCGGTGCAAAAACAACCTGAACCATGCCCATACAGGGCAATCCCTTCTTAGGAACAGCCAGATCGAGGCGGCAGCATCCAGGCCGTCATCAGTCATTGCCCAAGAGGGATCTGCCGTGACCACCACCACTGCAACTTCACACGTCTACCCCAACGTTCTCAGCCCTTTGCACGCCACCCTGCTGTGCGGCCAGGTGCCGCTGTTTCTCGGCGCCCTGATCGCCGACATCGCCTACTACCGCAGCTACCAGATCCAGTGGAGCAACTTCGCCTCCTGGCTGATCGCCGGCGCACTGGTGTTCGCCGGCCTGGCGTTGCTGTTCGCCCTCGTCGGACTGTTCCGAAATCGCGGCAATCCGCGCCCGCTTACCTACGTCCTGCTGCTACTGGTCACCTGGGTACTGGGTTTCATCAATGCACTGGAACACGCCAAGGACGCCTGGGCCGCCATGCCCATGGGCCTGGCCCTGTCGGTGATCGTCACCCTGCTGGCCTGCGCCGCCACCTGGGTCGGCCTCGCCCAGCCACGCACAGGAGATGCCCGATGAAAACCGCCATCGCACTGACCGCCCTACCCCTGATCCTGTTGCTGACCGCCTGCGGCGAAGAACCCGGCAGCAACCAGCAGTTCTACGGCGCCCAGCCGAACTTGCCCGAGCCCGAACGCGGCATCCTGCCAAGCATGACCATTGCCGAGCCGACGCCCTGGGGCGATCAGCTGCCTACTGTGCCCGAAGGGTTCAGCGTCAGCGCCATCGCTACCGACCTGAAAATTCCCCGGCAAACTCTGGTGCTGCCCAACGGCGACATCCTCGTCGCCGAAGGCCGTGGCGGCAACGCGGCCAAGCTCAAGCCCAAGGACGTGATCGCTGGCGTGATCAAGGCACGCGGCAACACCACGGTGGCAAGCGGCAACCGTCTGACCCTGCTGCGCGACGCCGATGGCGACGGTACCTACGAGCTGCAGACGGTATTCGCCGAAAATCTCAATGCGCCCTACGGCCTGGCCCTGCACGAAGGCAACCTCTACGTGGCCAACCAGGACGAGCTGGTGCGCTTCGACTACGAAGAAGGCCAGACCGAAGCCAGCGGCCCGCCGAGCAAGGTCGCCGACCTGCCCTCGGCGATCAACCACCACTGGACGAAGGCACTGACCATCAGCGAAGACGGTCGCTACCTGTACGTTGGCATCGGCTCCAACAGCAACATCACCGAGCGCGGCATGGAGGCCGAAGTCGACCGCGCCCTGGTCTGGCAGGTGGACGCCGAAACCGGCGCCTACAAGCCCTACGCCACCGGCCTGCGCAACCCCACCGCACTGGCCATCCAACCTGGCACCGGCACCTTGTGGGCGGTGGTCAACGAGCGCGACGAACTGGGCGAGGATCTGGTACCCGACTACCTCACCTCGGTGCAGGAAGGCGGCTTCTACGGCTGGCCCTACAGCTACTTCGGCCAACACGTCGACCCACGGGTGAAACCGCAGGATCCAGACAAGGTAGCCAGCGCCATCGCTCCGGACTACGCCCTCGGCGCCCACGTCGCCGCGCTGGGCCTGGACTTTTCCAGCGAGGTAATGGGTGAGCAATATGCCGACGGCGTATTCGTCGGCGAGCACGGCAGCTGGAACCGTAAGAACCCGGTGGGCTACAAGGTAATCTTCGTACCCTTCGATAACGGCCGCCCTGCAGGCGACCCCATCGACTTCGTCACCGGCTTTCGCACTGAAGACGGCAAGACCCGAGGCCGCCCGGTAGGCGTCACGGTCGACCCGAGCGGCGCACTGATCGTGGCGGATGATCTGGCCAATACGGTTTGGCGAGTGGTGCGCGAAGGTAGCGAGTGAGGCTAAGGAAAACGGCATATAGCTCCCACGCTCCGCGTGGGAGCTAGCCCGCGACGCTCTGTGTCGCAAGCGGACTCAGCTGCGCTACGGCCTACAAGCGGACGCGGAGCGTCGAGGGCTGCATTACCACGCAGAGCGTGGGAACGATCAATGCCCGGGCCACTTGCTGGGCGTCATAGGTGCTCTGTACATGCTGTTCTGTAAGCAGCAGCAAGCTTTGCCGCGCCATCTCGAATTCCGGCGAGTTCGGCGTTTGCATCAAACCCGCCTTCCTGTGGTGAAGCACGTTGCTCGGTTGGAACTTCACTAGTACGTAGACTCGTAACGACAAAATGATGGAGCGTCGTGCGGTTCAAGATTTCTGCATCTGACTCAGCCAAAAACGGAATTAGCTCGGAGGCTCGCTTTTCAAATACGAGTTGTTCCGCAATGATCTGAGCATTCGGGACTGCGGGCTGTCTCAGCTTCGCCTTCCCTAAAGCAATATCGCTGAGCCGAATGGCGTTGGGGTACCCTCTGTCCGCGCTGAAACTTATCTCAGCAGCAAGAGTTGCGCTGGCCTGAAGCTTTTCGCAGGCGAGCAGTGCTCCCTTTGCTCTACGTTCAACTGCAGCCATCTCGGTCTCCTCCTTCATCTTCGCCCCTAAAAGCAAATAGGTAGAAGCAGAAGTACCAATTGCAGTTGCGACACTCATAACGATGGTGAGTGCAAAGACTACATGCCAAGGTCGCTTTTCAATCTCCAATATAACGCCTCGCACAGTGGGTACAACGTTTGGTTAAGGGCGGGCTTTAGCCCGTCCCAGCGAACGAATAGAGCGTTTTGTTATGCCCCGACACGCACGCCATGCTGCTCATAAAGACTAATTAACTGCTCGCGGCTTGAGTTTTCACTTGGCCAGGGCGCATGAATTTTTACCAGATCAAATTCTAGATTATCTGACACTGCAAGCTCGACGAGCTCTTCATCAGAAAGAGCGGCATATTCGGGCCATTGATCAATTAACTCCCTGGCGTTAGCCACGACCTCCTCTGCAGTTCCTCCGACGTAAAGCTCCTCAATTTGAGTCATTCCGTAGGTAATCATATAAAAAGTCATTATTTCTCCAGGCGTAGTGTGAAGTTGAACTGGCACATGACGATTAAGCTAACGAGCAGGCAAAGGCACAGCCTTTACTGCTTAGTGAAAGAAGTGAGCGACAATTGAGCGCATTGCCATGCATCTCCACTCAAAGTTATAGTTTTGCCGTTAGCTGGAAAATCATAAAAGCATGCTGAGATGCTAATTGCCCTCGGCGCTCCTCAATATTCCTCTTGCTTTCTTTCATGTATTTCACATGATCCCACTTGCTGGATATTCTGACCGGGAGGCCAGCGTATCCTCTTAACTTTGAGGCTAAATTTTCAGCTGCAATTCCAAGAGTGGCATATTGCAATTGGCGCTCTTCAAAACCTTCAGCGTATTCCGGTGGTGAAGCTGAATACTCGAATGCGGCGCTAACGTGTTGGTTGGCAACCTCAATTTCGTTTGGGAACGTTAAAATTTCGTACATTAGATCTACTGGAAGACATTTCCACTCTACCTTGAGCAGGCTTGGCTCAAAGGTCGGTTCCGAGATCTGTACTCTGTAATAGCCGTCCTTGTCCGGTTGGCCATGACTCATGACCGTCATCCCCAACAACTGCCGCGCAAGAAACGATGTATCTATCAAGTAAACTTATTATTTGAATAGCTAAATATTCTGCCTCTTTCTTGCTCTTTCTACTTTGAAGCCACCACTCTTTTAGCATGGTCAGAATTACCCCTAAGGCAACCCCAATCATTCCGAAGATTGCCTTATCCATACCTGCCTATCTCCTGTCTTGTGTGAGCGCAAGATCTTGAAAAAATGCATAACAGCGATTAGATCACCGCCCATGCCAATCCAATAGCAAAGAAGGCGGTATAACTTCGCACACGCGCTGCCATATCAAAGAATAGCCACAATAAAACCAATCAGCTAAAAAGCCTACCACAGGAAGAGGGATGCATTCGCTTGACCTCCGCTTTTCGCACACGCATTGCTGCGCCACAAAGAATCAGGCCGAAAATGCGGGAGGCAAGTACCGCTGCGCCAACGAAAATCCCCGCGTGTGCGGGCAAATAAGGGCAGCCGGAATGGGATCGGCCTTCCCGCATTCATGCACAGCGTCAACAGGTATCACCCTGCTCAAGCGCTCTCCAACCCCACCCTGACCACCCCACTATCAATCGCCAAATGCACCAGCTCCGCCTGCGAGGCGATCTGCAGTTTGTTCTTTACCAAGGTCTGGTAGTTGGACAGGGTCTTGGCGCTGATGCACAGCTTCTCGGCGATCTGCCGGGGGGGCAGGCCGCGGGCAAGCATGACGAAGATTTCGAACTCGCGCTGGGTCAGTTCGCGCAGGCGTGGGTCGAGGCCGCCTGCGCTGGCTGGGTTGCAGGCCAGTTGGGTGGCCAGTTGCTGTTCGATATAGGCATGGCCGGCGGCGGTGCGTTTGACCGCCTCCACCAGCACTTCCGGTGAGGAGTTCTTGGTCAGGTAGCCGATGGCGCCGGCGTCCAGTGCCTGGCGTACCAGTGGCAGTTCGTCGTGCATGCTGAAGAACAGCACGCGCAGTTGTGGCAGGCGCTGGCGCAGGCGGCGGGTGGTTTCCAGGCCGCTGATGCCGGGCAGGCCGATATCCATGATCACCAGGTGCGGTATCTCCTCCTGCACCCGTTGCAGGGCCTGTTCACCATCGCAGGCTTCGCGCAATTGCACCTCGGGCAACAGCGCACGCAGCAGGCTGGCGTAGCCCTGGCGCACCACGGCGTGATCGTCCACCAATAGAACCTTCATCGCGTCGCCTCCAATGGAATGTTCAGGCACAGCGCCCAGCCCGCTTGCGGACGGCTGTGCAGGCGCAGTTCGCCGCCCAGGCTGCGGCTGCGTTCGCGCATCGAGCGCAGGCCGATGCCAGGACGCAGCGGCAGTGCAGTGCCCTGGCCGTTGTCGCGTACCAGCAGGCGCAAGCCATGGCCACGGCGTTGCAGGCGAATACGTACTTCGCTGGCATCGGCATGGCGGGCGACGTTGGTCAGCGCCTCCTGCACCAGGCGATAGAGGTGGGCCTTGCTCGCCAGTGGCAGGCTCGGCAGGTGCTCGCCCAGTTGCAGGCGGCAGCGAATGCCTTGCGCCTGCTGCCAGTCGGCGGCCAATTGTTGCAGCGCCGGGCCAAGCTCCAGGCGCTCCAGCACCACCGGGTAGAGGTCGCGAATCAGGCTGCGAAAGCCCTGTTGCAGGCGCTCGCAGTTGTCGTCGAGCAGGCGCGCGGTGTCCTGCACCTGCTGCGGCCGGTCGGCGATCACCTTGAGCAGGCAGGCCTGGGCACGAATGCCGCTGAGATACTGGCCCAGGTCGTCATGCAGGGTCTGACCGAGGCGCGTGCGCTCGCGCTCCTGCAACTCCAGCAGCGCCTGGGTCAGCTCGGCATTGTCCGCCTGCACCTGTTGCAGGGTGGTGGCCATCTCGTTGAAGTGCGCCGCCAGGTGCTTGGCCTCGGCCAGGCCGTGGTCATGCAAGCGCGTATCGAAGTGACCGGCGCCGACGTCGCGCAGACCGGCGAGTAGTTCGTCCAGCACGCGCCGAGCCCGCTGCACGGCAAAGCGGATGGTCAGCAGGCTGAGGATCAGGGCGAAGGCGCTGAGCAACAGCAGTTGCAGCAGCGAGTCGTAGATTTCCTCGATTTCATCATAGGGATCGAGGGCGATACGCAACTCGCGGCCATCCTCCAGCGGCCAGGCATCGGCCACCAGTGACGCCGAGCCCAGCAGGCGTTCGGCGATCCAGTGTTCGATGGTGCTTTCAGTATGCTGCTCGGGCTCTTCGCCTGGGCGCAGCCAGCTCACGCGGATATGCCGCAGGTTCTCGGTCAGTTCCGGGCGCAGGCTGCCGGGGTTGCTGCGCGCCACTTCGCCGAGGTATTCCACCACCGCTTCGGCGGCCTGTAGCTCGCGCTGCACATCGTGACTGGCCTGGCGCAACAGCAGCGCCAGCCCGGCCAGGGTCACCAGCCCGAACAGCAGGCTGACGCCGAGGTTGATGCGGCCCAGGGCGGTCATCTACTTGACCACGAAATGACCGAGCATGCCCTTGCCTTCCAGGCCCTTGGCGTAGAAGCGGTATTTGCCTGGCTTGACCGGCAGGAAGAAGATCTCCGCCTCGCCGGCGTCCTCGAACTCCAGCTCAGTGAGGGTGACCGCCTTGATCTCCACACCACCCGCCTCGACCTTGCGCAGGTAGATGGAAGTAGCGAACTCCGGCGCCTGAAAGGCGTATTCCTTCTGCCCGCTGGCGATGATCTTGAGCTGGTAGGCCTGGCCGGTCTGCAGCTGGTACTCGCTCTGCGACATGGAGTAGTCGCTTTCCTCGCTCCCCAGCACCAGATCGGGCAGCGCCACCGGGCGCCGAGTCATATCTCCGGCGGCATGAAGCTGGTCAACGCCGAGCAGGCTGATGATCAGTAGCAACGGCAGCATAAGAGCCTTGAAAATTCGCATGGCATTCACCTGTTCTTGTTATGGGGGACATGCCGCCATGCTAAGAAGCAAAGGCTCGCGCCGGGTTACTACCTTGGTACTGCCCAGCTGGTACTTTGGGCAGATTTCCCGCCAGATCCGGGCCCAATGCCCATCGCCCCTGCCCTACCCGCCACCATCGGCGCCTCCATCCGCCACCATCGAACTAAATACCGCACGTACCCGGCTTGTTAGCCTGACTCACCGCTTCCATCCTCTGGAGTACCGCCATGCGTCATCTCGCCTGCCTGCTGCTGGGCACACTGCTGAGCACGCCGCTGAGTGCCGGCGACGACGAACAGACGCGTATCGCCCGCGAGATGATCCAGGTGCTGGACGCCTATGCGGTATACAAGATGGGCGACTTCGACGAGGCCTTCGAGCGCTATCGCCAGCTCGCCGAAGCCGGTAACCGCCAGGGCATGCTCAACCTCGGCAACATGTACGCCGCCGGCCTGGGCACCGCAGCCGACCTCAAGCAGGCGTTGACCTGGTACCAGCGCGCTGCCGATGCGGGTGACGCCATCGGCATGTACGAGGTGGCCCGCGCCCATGACCTGGGGCTGGGCACCGAGGCCGACCCGGACCAGGCGGCGCAGTGGTATCGACGTGCTGCCGAGCAGGACAACGCCGAGGCGCAGTGGACGCTGGGTGAACGCCTGTACAAGCAAGGCCAGCACAGTGCCGGGCTGAGCTGGATACGGGCCGCGGCCAGGCCGGGAGAACATCCGCAGGCCCAGCAGTTTCTCGCCAGCCGCGAAGGCAGCCGCACCACCATCACCCCGACCGAGCACGAACGCCACGCCGCATTGGCGGCCCTCGCGACGGTCGACCAGGCAGCCCAACGCCAGGATGCCGAGGCACTGGTGACGCTGATCGACGATGACGCGCAGATCCTGGTGCGCCTGCCGCACGAGCGTAACTGGCAGCATCTGAGCAAGGCGCAGCTGCGCACGCTCTGGCAGCAGACCTTTGCCCAGGCCGACGAGTACAGCTACCAGCGCAATGAGCCCGAACTGATAAACGCAGGCGGCACTATCCTGGCCTTCTCGCTGATCCGGGAGAAGCTCAAACGCGGCGACCGGATACAGCAGCTGGAAATTCGCGAAAACGCCCAGTTACGCGTCCGCGACGGCAAGGCCAGCATCCATGACCTGCGCCTGGATATCCGCCAACAAGGCGAGTGAAGGCCTTGAAGAACGGCCCTGAAGAGCTACGACCTTTGTACTAAGCCGGCGCGACCTTGGGCATATTTCCCGACCTGGCGACGCTTCCTATGCTGGCGACAACCTCTGCAGGAGTTGCCCCATGCACCGGATTAGTTGCCGCCTGTTGTTATGCCTCGCCGCCGCATTCGGCGTGGCGGCCGGCGCCAGCGCGAACGAGCTGCAGGTGCGCATCGGCTACCTGGCGCACCTGCCGCCGCGCGGGCCGCTGCTGTCCAACGTCATTCCCGAACCGCTCGACGCCGGCCGCCGTGGCGCCGAGCTGGCCATCGCCGACAGCAACAGCACCGGGCGCTTTCTCAAACAGAGCTACAGCCTCGAGGCAGCCGAAAGCGAGGATGCGGCGACTCTACTGGCCACGGCCGATGACCTGCATGCGCAAGGCATTCGCCTTTTCGTGGTCAACGCCCCCGCCGCGACCCTGCGCCAGCTCAGCCAGCGCCTGCCGGACAGCCTGCTGTTCAATGCCGGCAGCGCCGAAGACGGCCTGCGCCGCGAGCAGTGCCTGGGCAACGTGCTGCACACCCTGCCCAGCCGCGCCATGCTGGCCGACGCCCTGGCGCAGTTCCTCGCCGTGCGCAAATGGACACGCTGGCTGCTGGTAACCGGCAGCACCGAGGACGACTTCGCCTACGCCGACGCGCTCAAGCGCGCCGCCCAACGCTTCGGCCACAAGATCGTCGCCGAGAAGCCCTGGAGCTTCGACAACGATCAGCGCCGCAGCGCCCAGGCCGAGATGCCGCTGTTCACCCAGGCCAGCGAGTACGACGTGGTGTTGGTGGCCGACGAGCGCGGCGATTTCGGCGAATACCTGCCTTACAACACCTGGCTACCGCGCCCGGTGGCCGGAACCCAGGGCCTGACCCCGACTGCCTGGCACAAAACGGTGGAAACCTTCGGCGCCGCGCAGTTGCAGAAACGCTTCGAGGAACTGGCCGGACGCTGGATGAACGACCGCGACTTCGCCGCCTGGATGGCCGTGCGCAGCTTGGCCACGGCCATCGCCAAACAGCGCGCAGCCGAGCCGCAGGGCATTCGTCATCTGCTGCTGAACGAACAACTGCCGCTGGACGGCTTCAAGGGTCGCAAGCTGAGCTTCCGTCCGTGGAATGGCGAGCTGCGCCAACCGATTCCGCTGGTGCATCCACGCGCCCTGGTCAGCACCTCGCCGCAGGATGGTTTTCTCCATCCCAGTAACGAGATGGACAGCCTTGGTTACGACCGGCCCGAGGTGAGCTGTGATCTAGCGGGAACACCTCTGTAGGAGCCGGCTTGCCGGCGATCATCGCAAGGTATCGCCCGCAAGCGGGCTCCTACAGAAAAGCAGAACACCTGTGGGAGGCGCTTTAGCGGCGACAGTCGCGGCTAAAGCCCCTCCCACAAAGCAATGGCTACCAACAACTACAACAAGAGGATCAACCCCATGCGCCTGACCCGTCTCGCCTGCGCCGTCGCCTTCGGCCTGGCCTGCCACTCGGCCTTCGCCGCTACTGCCTACGTGTCCAATGAGAAGGATGACAGCATCAGCGCCATCGACCTCGACAGCCTCGAAGTCACCGCTACCCTAGACGTCGGCATGCGCCCGCGCGGGTTGCTGCTGTCTTCCGACAACAAACTCTTGTACATCTGCGCCAGCGACTCCGACCGCGTGCAGGTGATGGATCTGGCCACGCGCAAGATCATCAAGGAGCTGCCCTCCGGCGCCGATCCCGAGCAGTTCGCCCTGCATCCCAACGACCGCTGGCTGTACATCTCCAACGAGGACGATGCCCTGGTCACCGTGGTCGACACCCAGAGCGACGAGGTGCTGGCACAGATCGAAGTCGGCGTGGAGCCGGAGGGCATGGCGGTGAGCCCGGACGGTAAGTGGGCGGTCAACACCAGCGAAACCACCAACATGCTGCACTGGATCGATACCAGCACCAATCAACTGGTGGACAACACCCTGGTCGACCAGCGCCCGCGTCACGTCGAATTCGACAAGGACGGCAAGCGCCTGTGGGCCTCGGCCGAAATCGGCGGCACGGTGACGGTGCTGGACGTGGATTCGCGCCAGGTACTCAAGGTGCTCAACTTCGCCATCAAGGGCGTCCACCCGGACAAGGTGCAGCCGGTGGGGGTCAAGCTCACCGACGATGGCAAGTACGCCTTCGTCGCCCTCGGCCCGGCCAACCATGTGGCCGTGGTGGATGCCAAGACCTACGAGATTCTCGACTACCTGCTGGTCGGCCGGCGCGTCTGGCATCTGGCGCTCACCCCGGATCAGAAGCGCCTGCTGACCACCAACGGCGTCAGCGGCGACGTATCGGTGATCGACGTCGATACGCTCAAGGTGACCAAGTCAATCAAGGTTGGCCGCTATCCCTGGGGCGTGGTGGTCACGCCATGAATGCGCTGGAGGTGAGCGGCGTCGGTTTCGCCTATGGTGCCCGCCAGGCGCTCAACGACCTGGCCTTCGAACTGGCGCCGGGGCGTTTCGGCGCCCTGCTCGGCCCCAATGGCGCCGGTAAATCCACCCTGATCGCCCTGCTCACCCGCCTGTACGACCTGCAGCAGGGCGACATCCGCATCTTCGGCCACAGCCTGCGCGATGAACCGCGCCAGGCGTTGCGCCAGCTGGGTGTGGTGTTCCAGCAAAGCACGCTGGATCTCGACCTCTCGGTGCAGCAGAACCTCGCCTATCATGCCGCGCTGCACGGCATGCCGCGCCGCGAGGCGCAGGCGCGCATCGACGAGGAGCTGTTGCGCCAGGATCTCGCCGAACGTCGCCACGAAAAGGTGCGCACGCTCAATGGCGGCCATCGTCGCCGCGTGGAGATCGCCCGCGCCCTGCTCCACCAGCCACGCCTGCTACTGCTCGATGAAGCCAGCGCCGGGCTCGACCCAGCCAGCCGCCTGGCGCTGGGCCGGCATGTGCGCAACCTGTGCCGCGAGCAGGGTCTGTGCGTGCTGTGGACGACCCACCTGCTGGACGAGATCGAGTCCAGCGACGATCTGTTGATCCTCCATCGAGGCGAGCGCGTGGCCTGGGGCAAGGCCAGCCAGTTTGGCGACGACCTGGCCATCAGCTTCGCCCGCCTGACCGGCGACGAGGCGCTGGGTCGTGGCCATGTGCGTGAGGCGCTGCGGCCCAGTTGTGGGAGGGGCTTCAGCCGCGAGAT
>JAESFJ010000237.1_pt1 | contig 31863 bp, 31 predicted proteins | sample 9266161 | NCBI WGS metagenome assembly JAESFJ01 (sample SAMN14506165, study PRJNA617096) | algae metagenome | isolation source: Calothrix sp. FI2-JRJ7 and co-occurring heterotrophs from granitic desert soil | place: USA: Red Pass Lake area, Fort Irwin, California | collected 2000-06-01
CTCAATCCGGCGCATCTGCGCCTCGCTCAACAACCAAAGATCGGACATCGGCAGAACCTCCATGATGCTGCCAATGAATCAATCGATTGCGTCCAGCGCAAGCGAATTAATGGGTCCTGAGCCTAGAGCGCCTTGCGTTATCTGACCGCAGACATCGACCCCGCTCGCCCGCAGGTCGCAGACCGTCGATGCAGCCATCGGGCACCGTTTGAGGGCCGCATCGATACAGCCCAAAAGCGCAGGATCGCGTTTAGCATACTTTAGGGCACACACAGCTGTTGGATCGACGAGCAGCACCTTCCTCAGAGCACCTCTAGCGAGGTAAACTCACCCATCGCTTGATGCCGGAAGGTGATCTGCGAACGCCGGCCGATCGCGGGGCCCGCCCGCCAGACGTGGCCATTGCCGCAGTCAGGCCGAGCTCAAGGTCCGGCGAGGAGCATCATCTCAGATGATCATTGAAGACCGATCGACGGCGCACGCGCGCCTCTAGGCAATCGAACGGATCACCCAGCCCCGCACTTTTTCATCGTCTGGAAGCCATGTCCCGGCTGCTTTGAATGATCGAAGAAGGGTTGCCCATGGAGACGCGGGAAAAGCCAAGCGATGTTATTGACGAGTTCTCAAATGTCCATGAAAGCTCTGCAGTCCATCCGCCAGTTAACGAGGCCATGTCTTCCCGCCGCATGCTTGCTGCATCGCTGGGCTCGACACTCGTGGCTGCTTGTGGCGGAGGCGGAAGCTCTCCTTCTTCGCAGCAGCCATCGGGTGGCGGGACGGGGTCCGCCCCCTCGCCCACTCCCACTCCCACGCCCACGTCCACGTCCGGGCCTGGCTCCGCCGGGTGGGCTGAGCAGGCCTACGCCGCGCGCTTTCTCTTGCGAGCCCAATTCTCGGCGTCACCGGCCGAAATCGCGGATGTTCGCAAGGAAGGAGCCGAGGCATGGCTGAGCCGATACATGCGTCAACAGAACGACCAGACTGCCACAGAATTCCTCACGTCTAACCAGTACGATGTCGTGGATGCCAACAGGTATTTCGCCGTTGAGAACATCGTTGATCCGATGATTTGGAGCCAGCTTTTCAGGGGAAACAACAATGTTCGCAAGCGGATCTCCTTGGCGCTCTCCGAATTCTTTGTGGTCTCGGCGAACAAGCTGGACATCATCTGGCCGTCGCATGCAGTCGCACATTACTGGGACCTGTTGAACGAGCATGCTTTCGGCAACTTCAGACAATTGCTGGAAGCCGTCGCCCTGAGCCCTGCAATGGGCGCGTTTCTCGATTCGGTAGGCAATCGTCCTGACGATCCCGCCACGTCACGCAAGCCGGACGAAAACTTCGCCCGCGAAGTCATGCAATTGTTCACGATTGGGCTGCAGGAACTGAACATCGACGGTAGCCTCAGAACCAGTTTCGGCATGCCCATCGAGACTTACTCGAACGATGACGTCACGGGATTGGCGCGGGTCTTTACTGGCTTCAATCTCGATGCCTCGAACCTCGAGTTCTTTCCTGACCCCAGTGGCACGAGCCGGCGTATCCCGCATCCGGACATCGTGCGCAGACCGATGACCGCCAATCATCTTCACTGGGAACGGCCGGGGCGAGCAAGCGAGCATTCGCAGCTAGAGAAACGGTTTCTCGGCATCTCGATCGCGCCAGGCACCGATGCCACGACATCTCTGCGCATGGCGCTTGATCGGCTGTTCAATCACCAAAATGTCGGTCCGTTCTTCGGCAAGCAGATGATCCAGAGACTGGTCACAAGCAACCCCAGCCCGGACTACATCGCGCGTGTCGCCAGTGTCTTCAACAACAATGGGAGCGGAGTGCGAGGCGACCTCGCGGCCGTGTTCCGGGCGATCTTGCTCGATCCCGAAGCCAATCATCCGGACAGCTTAAATGACTTGCGCTTCGGCAAGCTGCGGGAACCCGCTGTTCGCTTCGCCCAGATTGCTCGCACGTCGGGGATGACGCAGAGCGCAGGAAAGTGGATATCGCGCGATCTGTCCGATCCCGCTTCCCTGCTCGGCCAGGTGCCGCTCAGAGCCCCATCGGTGTTCAATTTCTTCAGGCCTCAGTACGTGCTGCCGGCTTCGGTAGCTGCTGCGAACGGGATGGTCAGTCCCGAGTTCCAGCTCGTCAACGAAACCTCGATTGCCGGTTACCTCAACTTCCTCCCTTTGATGATCGCCGGCGGTGCAACCTGGATGAATGACCTCAAGCCGGAGTTCAGGCATGAACTGACCTTGGTCGAAAAGCCGCAGGACTTGCTCGACCATCTTGATCTTGTGCTGACCGCAGGTCAGCTTCGGCCCGCAACCCGGAACACGATCTTGCCCGCGATCCAGAGCGTGGCAATCACGCCAGGCGACGATGCGGCACGCTTGCGCCGGATTCATGTCGCCGTCGCGCTCATCATGTGCTCGCACGACTATCTGATCCAGAAATAGGATATGCCCATGCACATTCTCAAGGATGCCGAATTAACGCGCAGAGAAATGCTTTATCGCTCCAGCCAGCTGGCAGTGACTGGAACGGCTGCGAGCTATGCATTGGGCCTCGCCGGCATCGGGGAAGCCTCGGCTTTCGTGAACGATGGATCATATAAGGCACTGGTGTGTGTCTTCCTCTACGGGGGCAACGATCATGGCAACACGGTCATTCCATTCGATCCCACTAATCACTCTCTTTATGAGCAGATCCGGCCTAGTCTAGCCATCCCGAGGGCGAGCCTAGCAGCGACGGCCCTGTCCCACCCGGCAGAACAGCGGCTCACGAATGATTTGCAGTTCGCGCTGTCGCCGTCGATGCCGAGGCTAAAGAGCCATTTTGATCGCGGCAATCTCGCCATTCTTCTGAATGTGGGGCCGCTCCTCGCCCCGCTCACCAAGGCGCAGTACCTGAGCTCGAACACTACCGCTAATCCCCGGCCATCCAAACTCTTCTCCCACAATGATCAGCAATCCACTTGGCAGTCGTTCCAGCCAGAAGGGGCGCCCAGGGGATGGGGGGGGCGGATTGGCGACCTTGCCATGTCGGTGAACCAGAATGCCATGTTCACCGCGATCAATGCCACCGGGAACGCGGTTTTCCTTTCCGGACAGAACGCGTTTCCGTACCGGATCACGAGCCGGGGGGCGACCACCTCGACCGCCATGAATTCAGGACGGCTCTTCAACTCGACTGCGGCCGCCGATGCGATGAGAGCTATCATCGGGACCCATCATCAGCATGCTTTTGAGCAGGATTACGCCCGCATGACCGACCGTGCGATTAAGTACGGCGGCTTTGTGAATGACGCCTTTTCCAAAGCACAACTCTCAACAGCATTTCCTGCCAACAATACTCTCGCCATGCAACTTGAAGCCGTTGCTCGGATGATTGCTGCTCGAAATGCCCTTGGTGTGCAGCGTCAGGTTTTTCTTGTCTCGCTGGGGGGCTTCGACACCCATCGGAACCAGAATGTCAACCATCCTGGCTTGCTCTCACGCGTCGATGAGGCTGTCGACGCGTTTTACCGGGCGACGGTGGAGTTGGGCGTTGCAAATAGCGTCACCACATTCACGGCATCCGACTTCGGCCGGACGCTTTCCGCGAATGGATCCGGCACGGATCATGGTTGGGGAGGGCATCACTTCGTGATCGGAGGCGGGGTGAACGGTGGCCGCTATTACGGCCGTGCGCCCGAGGTGTCGCTCACGTCTGATGATCAAGTCGGGAGAGGCCGTCTCCTGCCAACCACCTCCGTCGACGAATATTCGACAACCCTTGCCCTGTGGATGGGCGTTGCCCCTTCCGAGCTATCGCTGGTCGCACCGAATGTGGGCCGGTTCGCACGTCCCGACCTGGGCTTCATGACCCGTTCGCAATAGGAAATCAGCTTTGCCCGCAAATCCTAATGGCTTGGGGTCTGCACCCAGCGATAGGCTCCGAACCCCTTGACGCACTGGATCTGGTCGAACCCGGGATCGAGCCGCCGGAAGGAGTTGCGCAGCCGCTTCACGTAGACAGTCACAGCCTGGTCCGTGAGATCAGGGTCGATAAGATTGGCAAGAGTGGAGCGATAGACCCCTCTGCCCTGCGCTCGGATGAGCGCGTCAGCAAGGATAAACAACGTGGGAGGAAGGTGGATGTAGTCCGAATGCAGCGAGATCTTGCCGGGAGGATCGATCCGGACATTTCCAAAGACAATTGGAGCTGAGGAACCGATCTGGAAGCCGCAATTGGGACAATGATGATCGTTCACCACAATGGAGCCTTTTCGAAGCGATTGCTTTGTCCATTATGACGCAGCGCTTCGAACTTGTGTATTCGTATTGGCCACTAAGCAACGCCGCGGGCGCCCCCCCGTGAGCGGTGTGGTCATGTCACCGGCCCCTTCGTGCCATCCGATCGGAGCCTCAGCTTTAGCGAACGAGGAGCGCCCGCGGAGCCCGGGCGCTGTGCTCTGCCATCTGAAAACTGGACCATTCGCGGCTAGAGTTTTCCGCTGTAGACATCCTTGGCTGGGCGAGGAGGTATGGCGTGGAGGCATCGAAGTTCACGGATGCGCAGAAGGCGTTCGTCATCAAGCAGGGCGAGGAAGGGACGCCGGTCGCTGAGGTCTGCCGCAAGGCGGGGATCAGTCAGGCGACCTACTTCAACTGGAAGAAGCAATACGCGGGGCTGCTGCCATCGGAGATGCGGCGGCTGCGTGAGCTGGAGGACGAGAACAGCCGGCTCAAGACGATCGTCGCCGATCTGACGCTCGATCGCGAGATGCTGCAGGATGTCATCAAGCGACAGCTCTGAGGCCGGATCGGAAGCGCGAGCTGGTCGACGGGATGCTGTTGGACTGGGGCGTGTCGATCCGGAGGGCCTGCCGGGTTCTGCCGTTCGACACTTCCAGTTACCACTATCAGTCCCGCCGCACTGATCCGGCCTTTCTGAAGAAACGCATCAAGGAGATCTGCGAGACGCACGTTCGCTACGGCTATCGTCGTGTCTATCACATCCTGCGCCGCGAGGGCTGGATCGTGAACGCCAGGAAGGTCTATCGGCTTTACAGGGAGTTGGGCTTGCAGTTGCGCAACAAGACCCCCAAGCGGCGCGTCAAGGCGAAGCTGCGCGAAGACCGTGCTCCTGCCATCCGGCCGAACGATGTGTGGGCGATGGACTTCGTTCACGACCAGTTGGCGACGGGTCGGAAGCTGCGCATCCTGGCCGTGGTGGATACGTTCTCGCGGCTATCGCCCGTGGTCGATCCGCGGTTCAGCTACCGCGGTGAGGACGTGGTCGCAACCTTGGAAAAGGCTTGCCGGAAGATAGGCTATCCAAAGACGATCAGGGTGGACAATGGCACCGAGTTCATCTCCCGCGACATGGATCTGTGGGCGTACCAGCGTGGTGTAACCTTCGACTTCTCCCGCCCTGACAAGCCCACGGACAAAGCCTTTATCGAAGCGTTCAACAGCAAGCTGCGCAGCGAATGCCTGAACGCGCATTGGTTCCTGTCGCTGGAAGATGCTTGCGAAAAGCTGGAGGCGTGGCGTAGACACTACAACGAAGAGCGACCCCACAGCGCGATCGGGAATATCCCTCCGATTATGCTGGCAAACTGAGCCGGTGAAACCAGCCCACCGGACCTGAGCAAGGCGGAAAACTCCAAACCCGAGTGGTCCAAGGTTGGGTAGCAGCGCAACAACCGCGCGGTTCTAATGCCAGTCGGAGGAAAGCAGGGGGTCACGTCAGAGGCCAGCAAGCTCGAGCGGCTGCTGGCTGAAACTGTGAGTGCGGCGCGTGGCGGGGCAACTTCCGCGACCTGTCGGCGAGCGTTACTCGTATGGCAACCCTCGCACCTTCCGGCCGGATCGATCGCTCGACCGTCGAGCAGGAGATCGCGCGCCTCAGGCTGCTGTGGTCTAACGGCGCTTCGACCGAGCCGGACATTCTTGCAGCAGTCCTCACCGAAGAGGAACTAGCTAAGCTCGATCCGTTCGATCGCGCTCAGCTGTCGGAGGTGGTGCTTGTATGCCGCCGAAGCGCGAGCCTGTCTGAAGCAGGGCGTGCATTGTTCACCGCCTCGCGTCAGCGACGCAGCTCGACCAACGATGCCGATCGCTTGCGCAAGTATCTCGCGCGGTTCGGGCTCAGCTTCGATAGCTTGTAGACTCGGCAACGGCCCGTTCCAAGCGAGGGCCTAGTTGGGTAATGTCGTCTGCCGACCCAGAGCCGGTCATTCACTTTGTCCAAGGCGAACGTCCGATATCGCTGATAGCCGCCGTCCTGAATTTGAGGGCACGCATCGACGCGCTTCGTGGCCAATCGAACAACGCTATTTGAGAGTCTGTGGGATGCCTGCCGTCACAAACAGCACCCGCTGCGCAGCGCCCGCCGCGCACTGATTGAGCCGTCCCGCATGATCGCGGAACGCGCGTGCCATCGGGTTGTCGGGGACGATGCCTTGCCCGACCTCGTTGCTGACCAGATAGAGCGGGTGCTGGCGCGGCTGCTTCAAGACGGCGACCAGATCGTCGATCGCTTTCGCCACGTCGCGCTCGTGATGCATCAGATTGCCGAGCCAGACCGTCAGGCAGTCGACCAGAACCGGGCCCGAACGGATCTGTGCGCTTGCAAGAACGTGCGGCAGATCCAGCGGCGCCTCGATGAGGCTCCAGCGCGGACCGCGGTCCGCCCGGTGGCGGGCGATGCGATCGGCCATTTCGGCATCGAACGCCTCGGCAGTGGCGACAAAGCAAAGCGGGCCGGCATTGGCTTCGGCCAACTCCTGCGCGATGCGGCTTTTGCCTGATCGCGCTCCGCCCAGAACGAGTACCACTGCCATTCGATTTCCCGCTTGCGAAATCCCATTACCGGGTTCATCTCGCACTTGCATCAGGTGCCCCGCAAGGGGCTTGAAAGGGAACCCGGGATGTCGCGGTTCGTCCGGACGGGACGAGCCGAGATCAGGCCGGGGCTGTGCCCGCAACTGTAACCGAGGAGTTCTCGCTCCAATTTGCCACTGGTCCTTCGCGGACTGGGAAGGCGGGGCGGGAATGATGATCCGGGAGCCAGGAGACCTGCCTGTTGCGGTCGATCCTTTGTGTGGACGGGTCCATCCACATGATCGGAGCAATGCCTCCGCGTGACGACATGAGCGAAGGTGGGGTCGGTCCGATTGCGGGCTTGCGTCATGTCGTGCCGTGTCTGCCGGCGCCTGCCTTCTGTGCGTGATGACAGGAGGTACTTGTGAAATTTCTGCGCTCCTACGTCCTTTCCCAAAGGATCTTTCTTGCGACTTCGGCGCTGGACTGGGTGCTCGTGCCGGCCCCGGCGGCCGCGCAGGACGAGGTTTCTGACGAGCCGGCCAAGGCCGCGCACGAGATCGTCGTCACGGCCGCCAACCGCACCGAGACGCCGCTCGACAAGGTCGGGCAATCCATCAGCGTGGTCGACCTTGCCGAGATTGAGCGTCGCCAGACCCAGAACGTCGCGGACATCCTCCGGACCCTTCCCGGCGTCACCATCGCGCGCAATGGCAGCATCGGCGGCAATACGTCGGTGTTCATTCGCGGCGCAGACAGCGAGCAGGCCGTGGCGCTCATCGACGGGGTCAAGCTCAACGATCCCTCGAGCCCGGGCGGCGGCTTCAATTTCGGCAATCTGCTGACCGGCAACATCGAGCGCATCGAAGTGCTGCGCGGCTCGCAATCCGTGCTGTGGGGCAGTCAGGCGATCGCGGGCGTGGTCAACATGGTCACGCGCCAGCCTACCGACCAATTCAGGGTCAACGCGCGGGGAGAATATGGCTTTCGCGACACGGTGAACCTCGTCGCCAATGCTTCGGGCAAGGCCGGGCCGCTGTCGGCGAGCGCGGGCGGCGGCTGGTTCCGGTCGGACGGCATCTCGAACTTCGCCGAGAGCCGCGGCGGCCGCGAGCGCGACGGCTACGAGAACTTCGGCGCCAATGCGAAGGCCAATCTCGCGCTGACCGATGCGATCTCGCTCGATGCGCGGGGCTGGTATTCGCGAGGGCGCTTCAACATCGATGGGTTCCCGCCGCCGCGCGGCGTGCTGGCCGACGTGAACGAGGAAAGCATCACCCGCGAGATCGTCGCCTATACCGGGCTCAACGTGGCCTTGTTCGGCGGGCGGTTTCGCAATCGCCTGGGCTTTGCTCTGACGGATACCGATCGCCGCAACAAGGCGCTGGACGGCACGCCGGCGGAGACCTTTCGCGGGAAAGGGCGCAATCAGCGGCTCGAATATCAGGGGATCGTCGACATCGCCGAGGGCTGGCAGGCGACCTTCGGCCTCGAGCAGGAGATATCGCGCTTCTCCTCCAGCAGCTTCGGCGCGCCTGCCAATCGCGGGCGGGCCCGCATCTACAGCGGCTATGCCCAAGTGGTCGGGGCGCTCGCCCGGGGCTTCACGGTCACCGGCGGGGTGCGGCAGGACGATCATGACCGCTTCGGCGGCGCGACCACCTTCGGCGCAAGCGCGGTTTACGAGCTGGCGGCCACCGGCACCACCTTGCGCGCCAGCTATGCGGAAGGCTTCAAGGTGCCCTCGCTGTTTCAGCTGCTGAGCAATTTCGGCAATACCGCGCTCGATCCGGAACGCTCGAAAGGCTGGGACGCCGGGATCACGCAGGAGTTGTTGGACGGGCGGTTGACGCTGTCCGCCACCTATTTCGAACGCGACAGCAAGGATCTGATTCTGTTCATCTCCTGCCCACTCCCGCGCACCGGCATCTGCACCAACCGGCCTTCGGGCACTTACGAGAATATCGGCCTTGCCTCGGCCCGAGGCGCTGAATTTGCCGTGACGCTGAAGCCGGTCGATGCGCTGCGGGTGCAGTTCAGCCACGGCTATGTCGACACGCGCAATCGCACAGTCGGTTCCGTCAGTATCGACCGCCGCCTGCCGCGCCGGCCCGAGAACTCCTCGAGCCTGCTGGTCGACTACCGCTGGTCCTTCGGGCTCGAGACCGGGTTCACCATCAGCAATGTGAGCGCGACCTTCGACAATGCTGCCAACGCCATCGCCGCGCGCCTGCCGGGCTATGTCCTTGCCGATCTGCGCGCCAGCCTGCCGATCGGGCGCAACCTCGAGGTCACCGCGCGGATCGAGAACCTGCTCGACGAGGCCTACGAGACGATCTTGCGCTACGGCCAGATGCCTCGCGCCGGCCATGTCGGCCTGCGGGTGAGGCTGTAGATGAGCGATCGTCTGCGCGCCCTGATCGCTCCTTTTGCCGTCCACGGTGGACGGGTCGATCTGGCGCGCGGACAATTCGGCGGCGCGGACTGGCTGGACCTGTCGACCGGCATCAGCCCCTGGGCCTACCCCTTCGACATGCCCGAGCGGGCTCTCACCCGCCTGCCCTCGCCCGGCGACCTTGCGCGGCTGGAGAGCTGTGCGGCGGCATGCTTCGGTAGCGATTCGGCGCTGACGGTTGCGGTGCCGGGCAGCGACCTCGGACTGCGCCTGATCGGGCAGCTGCTCGGTGCACCGCGCCCGGCGGCAGTCGTGCCGGGCTACAGCGGCCACATGGCGATGTGGCGGGAGGCCTGCCAGCCGGTGCGCGGCACGCCCGAGGAACTTCGCGCCGCCACCGGGGCTTGCGATGCGCTGGTGCTCGCCCGGCCTGGCAATCCCGGCGGCGAGATCCTTCCCGAAGGCGTACTCCACACCCTCGCCGATCGGCTGGCCGAACGCGGTGGCTGGCTGATCGTCGACGAGGCCTTCGCCGACGCCGAGCCTGCGATCAGCCTCGCCGGGCGCGACTGGCCGAACCTGATCGTCACCCGCTCCTTCGGCAAGTTCGCCGGGCTCGCGGGTCTGCGGCTGGGCTTCGTGATCGCGCCGCCCGACCTGGCCGCCCGCCTGCGCGAGAGCCTTGGCGACTGGCCGATATCCGGTCCTGCGGTGGCGGCGGGCCTTGCCTTCTACGCGGACCGGGCATGGCAGGACGCACAGTGCCGGCGGCTTGGGCAGAGCGGCGTGTGGCTCGATGGTGTGCTCGAGAGCGCCGGCCTCGCCGTCACCGCCGCCACGCCCTTTTTCCGCACCTGCCACTGCGCCAGCGGTTGGGCGCTGTTCGAGCACCTGGCGCAGCGCGCAATCCTGACGCGCCCCTTCGCGGACGACGCCGCACGGCTGCGCATCGGGCTGCCCGAAGACGACACCACAACCCGGCGACTGGCGCGCGCGCTTGCCGAATGGAGCCCCCGATGAGCGACAACACCCCGGACTACACCCGCCACAATGACCGCATGCGGCGGGTCAAGGCCGCGCGCGAGCGGATGCAGGCGCGCCGCACGCTCGAGCGCGGTCTGCTGATCGTCCACACCGGCAACGGCAAGGGCAAGTCGAGCTCCGCTTTCGGCATGGTGGTGCGCAGCCTCGGCTGGGGCATGAAGGTGGGGATCGTCCAATACGTCAAGGGCAAGTGGGAGACCGGCGAGCGCAATTTCTTCGGGGCCAATCCCGATCTGGTGACGTTCGAGGTGATGGGCGAGGGCTTCACCTGGGATACGCAGGACCGCGCGCTCGACATCGCGGCCGCGCGCGCCGCGTGGGAACGGTCGAAGGCGATGATCCTCGATCCGGCCTATGATTTCGTGGTGCTCGACGAGCTCAACATCGTGATGCGCGACGACACCCTGCCGGCGGACGAGGTAATTGCCTTCCTGAAGGACCGTCCGCTCACCAAGCATATCTGCATCACCGGGCGCAGCGCCAAGCCGGAAGTGCTCGAACTGGCGGACCTCGTGACCGAGTTCACCGAGGTGAAGCATCCCTTCAAGGCCGGGTTCAAGGCACAGAAGGGGGTCGAATATTGATTGGCGTCCGGGCCTTCGGGAGCATCTTCGCAGCATGGGCGCTGGCGGGCAGCCCGCTCGCGGCCGAACCGCGTCGCATCGTCTCGATCAATCCTTGCGTCGATGCGGTGCTGGTCGAGGTTGCCGAACCTCGCCAGATCCTTGCGATCAGCCATTACTCACAGGACGCGCGCGCGACCTCGATCCCGCTCGCGACCGCGCGGCGCTTTGCCGCGACATCGGGAACAGCGGAGGAAGTCGTGGCCTTGCGGCCCGATATCGTCCTGGCCGGCGCGCACGTTTCGCCCTCGACGCTTGCCGCGCTCAAGCGTCTGAAGGTGCCGGTGCAGACCTTCAATGTGCCTGCCAGCATCGCCGAATCCGTCGCTCAGGTGCGGGCCATCGCCGCGGCGGCGGGTCATCCCGAGCGCGGCGAGGCGCTGGTGCGGCGCATCGAGCAGGCCGCCCGGCGGGCGCAGCGTCTAGCCGGAACCGCCGGCGCGCCAGTGCCCGCGCTGATCTGGCAGGGCAGCGGGCTGGTGCCGGGCGAAAACACGCTCGCCGATGAGCTTCTGCGCGTGGCGGGCTTCCGGAACATGAGCGCGCAGTACGGTCTGAAGCGCTGGGACGTGCTGCCGCTCGAACATCTCGCCGCCAACCCGCCGCAGGTGCTGCTCAGCGATGCGGCCGCGGGCGACCGCGTGACCGGGCACCGCGTGCTGCGCCGCTTCGACGGCAAGATCCTGCGCGCCCAGTTCGACGAGCGGCTGCTGAGCTGTGCTGGCCCGGTGATCGTTCGGGCGCTCGATCGCCTGTCGCAGGTGAGGGCCAGCCTGTGACTCCGCGGCGTTTTCCCGTGCTCGTCCCGGCGCTTGTGTTCGCGCTCATTCTCGTGTCCGGCTTGTCCCTGCTGGCCGGCAAGGTGTGGGTCGCTCCTGCCGCGCTGACCATGGGCGATGACCGGTGGCCGATCATCGCCGAACTGCGCCTGCCGCGCGTGGTGCTGGCGCTGCTGATCGGCGGCGGGCTGGGCATGGCGGGCGCGGCGATGCAGGGCTACCTGCGCAATCCGCTCGCCGACCCCGGCCTGTTCGGCGTGTCGGCGAGCGCGGCCCTGGGCGCAGTGATCTCGATTTTCTTTGGATTGGCGGCAACGCCCTGGGTGCTGTCGGGCTTTGCGCTCGCCGGCGCGGGCATCGCGGTCCTGGTCCTTTCGGTGATCGCCGGGCAGAGCGGCAGCGTGATCGTGTTCACCCTGGCGGGCGTTGTCATCTCGTCGCTGGCCGGGGCGCTGACCGCACTGGTGATCAGCCTCGCGCCGAACCCCTTCGCGACCGGGCAGATCGTCACTTGGCTGATGGGCGCGCTGACCGATCGCAGCTGGGACGAGGTGACGCTGGCCGCCCCGCTGATCGTGCTGGGCATGGCGGTGATTGCAAGCGCCGGGCGCGCGCTCGATGCGCTCACGCTCGGCGAGGCGGCGGCGCGCACGCTGGGGGTGCGTCCTGCGGTGCTGCAGGCGCAGATCGTGATCGGCGTCGGGCTGGTGGTGGGCGCCAGCGTGGCCGCGGCAGGGATCATCGGTTTCGTGGGACTGATTGTCCCGCACCTGATCCGCCCGCTCACCAACCGCCGACCGAGCGCGGTGCTCTGGCCCTCGGCCCTCGCGGGTGCACTGCTATTGCTGGTGGCCGACAGCGCGGTGCGCGCCCTGCCGACGGTCAGCGAATTGCGGCTCGGGATTGCGATGTCGCTGCTCGGCGCGCCGTTCTTCCTCGCGCTGCTCCTCAAGATGCGGCGGCAACTCGGATGAGCGCGTTGCTGGAGACCCGCGATCTGTCGGTGAGCCTGGGCGCAGGCACAGCGCGCAAACCCGTGCTGAGCGAGGCGAGCCGCACGCTGCGCCCCGGGGAGGTCACCGCGATCATCGGCCCCAATGGTGCGGGCAAGTCCACCTTGCTGGCGTGCCTTGCGGGCCTGCGCGTTCCCGACAGCGGCGCCGTGATGCTCGGCGATGTGCCGCTGGCGGGGCTCTCGCCGCGCGAGCGCGGCCGGCGGATCGGTTTCCTGCCGCAAGTGGCCGAAGTGAACTGGGACATCGACGTGGCCACGCTCGTCAGCCTGGGCCGCCTGCCGCATCAGGGCCGCTGGGGACCGGGCGTCGCCGACACAGCGGCCATAGCCGCCGCCCTGGAGGCGACCGACACCGCGCAGTTCGCCACCCGCGTGGTGAGCACTCTCTCAGGCGGCGAGCGCGCGCGGGCGCTGCTCGCCCGGGTGCTGGCAGGCGAGCCCGAGTTCCTGCTGGCGGACGAACCGCTCGCCAATCTCGATCCGCGCCATCAGTTCGAGAGCCTCGCCGTGATGCGCCGGGTGGCGGAGCGGGGTGCCGGCGTCGTGCTGGTGCTGCATGATCTGGCCCATGCGAGGCGCGCGGCCGACCGGGTGGTGCTGCTCGATCGCGGGCGGATCGTCGCCGATGACACGCCCTCGGCTGTGCTGACGCCAGCGACCATCGCCGAGGTCTACGGCGTGGCCAGCCAGTCCGTGACGCTTGCCGACGGCTCGGCCGGACTGGTGCTGAGCGGGCCATGCTGATGAGCGGCGCAATGGTTCTGCCTGCCGCCTTGCTGGCGGAGTGGGCCTTCGGATATCCGCGCTCGCTGCTGGCACGGGTGGGGCATCCGGTGATGTGGATGGGCAGCCTGATCGGCGCGCTGGATCGGCGCTGGAATGGAGGCTCAGAACGCCGCCAGCGGATCGCGGGCGCGGCAATGCTGGCGCTGCTGGTGGCGGCGAGCGCCGGCGCTGGCATGGCGGTGCAGCACATGCTCCTTCAATCCGCCTGGCTGTGGCCGCTGCTGGTGCTCGCGGCGACGACCGGCCTTGCACAGCGCGGCTTGGCCGAACACGTCGAGGCGGTGGCAGCGCCGCTCGCGGCCGGCGATCTCGAGGCGGCACGCGCCGCCTTGGCGATGATCGTCGGCCGCGATGTTGCGGAACTCGACGAGGCCGGGATCGCCACCGCGGCGATCGAGAGCCTCGCCGAGAGTTTCGGCGACGGAGTCGTGACGCCCGCCTGCTGGCTGGCGGTGGGCGGGCTCGCGGGGCTGGCGGCGGCCAAGGCGATCAACACCGCGGACTCCATGGTCGGGCATCTCGACGCACGCTATCGCCATTTCGGCTGGGCAAGCGCGCGGGCCGATGATGTCCTCAATTTCCTGCCCGCCCGGCTCTCGGGCCTCCTCATCGCATGCGCCGCGGGGCCCAGGTGGCGAACGAGTTGGCGGGTAATGCTGCGCGACGCGCGTGGCCATGCCTCGCCCAATGCGGGGTGGCCCGAGGCGGCCAAGGCTGGCGCGCTGGAGCGGCAATTGGGCGGGCCGGTGAGCTATGATGGCGAACCGGCGGTGCGCGCGACGATGGGCGACGGGCCGCGCCCCGATGCGCGCGATCTGCGCCGCGCAATCGTCATCTGGCGGCGCGCTTGCGTGCTGTTGTGGGCTTTGGCGGCAGCTGCCGCAGGAGCAGTGCTATGGCTGCGCTGATGCTCCAGGGCACCGGCTCGGACGTCGGCAAATCGGTGCTGGTGGCGGGGCTGTGCCGCCTGTTCGCCAATCGCGGCCTCAGGGTCATGCCATTCAAGCCGCAGAACATGTCGAACAACGCCGCTGTCACCAGCGACGGCGGCGAGATCGGACGGGCGCAAGCCGTGCAGGCCCTGGCGGCGCGTGTGCCCCCGCACAGCGACATGAACCCGGTGCTGATCAAGCCGCAATCGGATCGCACCGCGCAAGTCGTCATCCAGGGCCGGATGCAGGGAACCCACAGCGCGGGCGGATATCAGCAGCGCAAGGCGCGCTGGCTGGAAGCCGTGCTTGAAAGCTATGGCCGCCTCGCCGCGCAGGCCGATCTGGTGCTGGTCGAAGGCGCCGGAAGTCCGGCAGAGATCAATCTGCGGCCCGGCGACATTGCCAACATGGGCTTCGCCCGCGCCGCCAACGTGCCGGTCGTGCTGGTCGGCGACATCGACCGCGGGGGGGTGATTGCCGCCATCGCAGGCACGCGCGCGGTGCTCGATCGCGAAGACGCAGAGATGATCCGCGGCTTCATCATCAACCGCTTCCGCGGCGACCCGGCGCTGTTCGAGGACGGCTACCGCATGACCGAGCGGTTCTCCGGCTGGCCCGGGCTGGGCGTGGTGCCGTGGATCGAGGCGGCGCAGCGGCTTCCGGCGGAAGACGCGGTGGTGCTGGACCGTGCGGAGGCGACTGGCGGCAAGATCGTGATCGCGGTGCCGATGCTGCCGCGCATCGCCAATTTCGACGATTTCGATCCGCTCGCCGCCGAGCCTGCGGTGCGGCTGGTGATGGTGCCACCGGGTGAGCCGTTGCCCGTTGCAGCGAACCTCTTGATCCTCCCCGGCACCAAGGCGACGATCGCGGACCTCGCCTTCCTGCGCGCGCAGGGCTGGGACATCGATATCGCCGCGCACATCCGGCGCGGCGGGCAGGTGCTGGGAATTTGCGGCGGCTATCAGATGCTGGGCACGCGGATCATCGACGCCGAGGGGATCGAGGGACCGCGGGGCGAGGTCGCCGGCCTCGGCCATCTGCCGGTCGTCACGCGGCTCGCCCCGCAAAAGCGCCTGGCCGAGGTGACGGGCGTGAGCCTCGCCGACGGCGCGCCTTTGCGCGGCTACGAAATTCATTGCGGCATGACGCAAGGCGCAGTGCCGCCCCTGCTGCAGTTGGAGGACGGCCGAAGCGACGGCGCTGTCGACGCGAGCGGCCGGATCGCCGGTTGCTACATCCACGGCCTGTTCGATCATCCCGCCCAGCGCGCTGCGTGGCTTGCGCGTGTGGGCGCGGCGTCGCATGGCGGGGACCACGCTGCCCGTGTCGACGCGGCGCTCGATGATCTGGCGAAGGCACTGGAGCGACATTGCGACATCGGCGCGCTGGCAAGGATCGCGGGGCTGACGTGAAGTCTTCGCCTGCCTTCGATGAAGACTTCCGCTCGAGCCTCGCCGCGCTCCTGGCCTGGCGGCGCGACGTCCGCGAATTTCGCAGCGATCCGATCCCGCATCAGCTGCTCGGTAGGCTGCTGGAACAGGCCGCCCGCGCGCCGTCGGTCGGCAACAGCCAGCCCTCGCGTTTCGTCATAGTCCGATCCGCAGAGCGCCGCCGGGCTCTAGTGGCGCACGTCGACGCCGAGCAGCTTGCCGCCGGCAGTGGATATGCCTCAGAGAAGAAGGCGCGATATCTCCGTCTCAAGCTGCATGGTCTCGCCGAATGCCCGGTGGTCATCGCCATGTACTGTGCGCGCGATCCCGCCGAAGGTGCGGGCCTTGGCCGCCAGACCATGCCGGAGACTCTCGTCTATTCGACCGTCTGCGCGATCCACACGCTGTGGCTCGCCGCGCGGGCCGAGGGGATCGGCCTAGGCTGGGTGTCGATCCTCGATCCTGCGACGGTGTCCGGGCTGCTCGACATTTCGCAAAACTGGCACTTTGTCGGGCTGCTGTGCCTGGGCTATCCGAGGTCCGAGGATGACCTGCCAGCCCTTCACACGCAGGAAGGGCAGCAGCGGATGCGTGCCGAGACGATGGTCATCGAACGGTGAGCAAGCGCAAGTTGAGGAAGATCCCGCCGGGATGCTGAACGATCAGGAAATCGCCGCCCGTCTCGACGCGCTTGCAAAGCCACCGGGCAGCATGGGGCGGCTGGAAGCCCTCGCGGCCGATCTGGCGCACATCCAGAGGCGGTTCGACCCGGTGACGCACCCGCGCCGCCTGATCCTGTTCGCGGCCGATCACGGGGTCGTCGCCGACGGGGTGTCTGCCTGGCCTCAGGCTGTCACCGGCGCGATGATGGCGACGATCGCGGCGGGCAAGGCGACCAGCAGCGCGCTCGCCGCCGCACATGGTTGCGACCTCGAGCTGGTCGATGCAGGGGCGGCCTTCCCGCCGACTGGCGCTGCGCCGCCTCCCCCGGACCTGCTCGCGGGCGGCACAGCCTCCCTGGCTGCGGGCCCGGCTATGAGCGCGGAGCAATTTGCCGCCGCCTGGGAGCTGGGCGCGGCCCGGGCGCGGCGTGCGGCGGACGATGGCGTGGCCGTGCTGCTGCTGGGCGAAATGGGCATCGGCAACACCACGCCCGCCGCCTGCCTCACCATGCTGCTGGCCGGCGCGACCGCCGATCTGGCGACAGGGCGCGGGGCGGGCGCGGATGATGCGGCCCTCGCGCGCAAGCGGGCGATCGTGACCGCCGCGGCAGCGCGCGCCGATGCGCTGCTGGCCGATGATCCCCGCGCGGCCATTGCCGAAGTCGCGGGCTTTGAGATCGTCGCCATGGCGGGCGCCTTCGCCGAGGCTGCGCGTCAGGGCATGACCTTGCTGCTCGATGGCTACGTCGCAACCGCCGCTGCGCTGGTCGCCGAGCGGCTCTGCCCCGGCACCGCGAGCATGATGATCGCTGCCCACCGGTCGGCCGAGCCCGGCCATGCCGCGGCGCTCGCCAAGCTGGATCTGGCGCCGCTCCTCGAATGGGAGATGCGGCTAGGCGAAGGCAGCGGAGCCTTGGTGGCCCTGCCGCTGCTCGACAGTGCCGCGGCGCTGATCGGCAAGGTTGCCTTGCTCAGCGAGATCACCAGATGATCTCCCCGCCCACTCGCGTGCCCCTTTGGGCGCCGCCGCTCCTCGCGTTGCAGTTCCTCACCCGGGTCCCGGTGCCGCTGCTGGACCGCTTGCAGGGCAGCACGGTGCAGGCCGGGCTGGTCCGGGCGGTGGGATGGTTCCCCCTGATCGGAACGCTGATCGGCGCGGTAACCGCGACGATCGTGGTCGGCCTCACGCCATGGCTGCCGCTGACCGTGGCCGTGATCATCGCGCTGATCGTCGAGGCGCGTCTGACAGGAGCCTTCCACGAGGACGCGGTCGCCGATTTCTGCGATGCCTTCGGGGGCGGCTACACGGCCGAGGACGTGCGCCGGATCATGAAGGACAGCCGGATCGGCAGCTATGGCGCGCTGGGGCTCGGGCTTGCGGTCGCCTTGCGCGCGGCGCTGCTGATGAGCCTGCCTGCGTCCCGGGAGCCGGCGCTGGCCTTCGTCGCCATCGTCGCCTCGGCCTGCTTCGCCCGGCTGGTGGTGGTCGCCGCCATGAGCCTGATCCGCCCGGTTCCCACCGGCACCGGGCTCGCCAAGGACATCGGCGGGTGGATGAACGCCGCGACCGTCCTTGTCGGAACCCTCACCGCGCTGCCCGCGCTGGCGGCGCTCGCCTGGTTGCAATGGCCGACAGTGCTGGTCTCGTTAGTCGTGGCGGCCATATTCCTGATCTGGCTGCGCGGCCTTCTCATGTGCCGGATCGGCGGCAGCACCGGCGATTGCCTCGGCTTTGCCGCCTACGCTGGCCAGTTGATCCTGCTGCTTGTGGTCGTGACGATGAACCATGCCGGATAGCATTACGCTGGTGCGCCACACCGAGGTCGCGCGTTATGGGCGCGGCCGCTTCTACGGGGTGAGCGATGCGGGTCTGAGCCGCACGGGCGGTGCTGCGATCGGGCCGCTGGCAGAGCAATTGGCAGCTCTGCGGCTGCAGTGGGTGGTCCATAGTGATCTGACCCGCACCCGCCGCCTCGCCCAAGCCGTTGCACGAGCTGTCGGTTGCCCGATCGTCGCCGATCCTGCGTGGCGAGAGCGCGACTTCGGTACATGGGAAGGCCAGACCTGGAACGCGATCTACCGCGCGAGCGGCGATGCAATGGATGGCATGGTCACCGCCCCCGACACATTTCGGCCGGGCGGCGGCGAAACCACCTTCGAGTTGGCGGCCCGCGTCGGTTTGGCTCTCTCGAGATTGCCAGAAGGCAGCGGCGCAGTGGTAGCGCACGGAGGACCCATCGCCGCGCTCTTGGGTCAGCGGCACGGTCTTGCTCCGCACGATTGGCTTTCGCTTGTTCCGCCGCTTGGGGGATGCGTTACTCTTTCACGCGAAGCGGCCTCCTGATCGGGCTGCGTCACTGTCCAAGCAAGAGCGAGGCCGCGCTGCTCGTCTTGCTGTTCCCCGTATCAGCGTCGCTTCAGAGCGCCTGTTATCGAGCGCCGCCTGCGATGTTCGCCGGTTGCACCTTGACCGGCCAGTGGCTGCTGCCGACCCAGACCCGGTCGTTCACCAGTATCAACGGCAACGTCTGCTTTCGCCGAAAGCGGTCAGGCCGCTTTTGCGATCGAGACCCGAACCCACTGATGACTGAAACTGGGTGGGATGCGGAAGTGCAGCTTGACGAATTCGGCGATCTGTCTCGTTGCTACTTCGGTATCGCCGAAACAAAAGCGGCAAGCTCTTTCGCCGAGTTGACCACTGCTTCGTGGCTGGCGCGGGAGATGCCTGTGATCTCCGGATATTGATGGATAAGCCCCTCACGCCGCTTACACACCACCGAGACACCGGCAGCTTGCGCTTTGAGCGCGAAGTCCTCGCCATCGGAACGTGCAGGATCATACTCTGCCGTGTAGATGAACAAGGGCGGCAAACCTTCCGGATCGTCTCGGCTCGGCGACACCGCAGGATCAGCGTGACTGTCAGAATCGGGCGCATAGAGCGACCACAGATAGGCGAACTCTGCCGTCGTGCGGCCTGCGCCGGTCTCAAATAGCTTGTAGCTTTCTCCCGAAGTCGTCGCATCCAGCGCTGGCGACATAACCCAAACAGCGCAGGGCCCTTTCTCCTCGCTACGCAGCGCGAGTGCAGCGGTCATCGCATGAGCCGCTCCGGCGCTTTCTCCTCCGAGCACGACGCGAGCACCATCGACGCCGATGGTTTTGGCATTGTTAATGACCCATCGGAATGCGGCCAGCACATCGTCTCGGGCTGCCGGAAAGGGTGACTCGGGTGCGCGTCGGTACTCCATGGTGAGAACTGCCATGCCCGAATGACGGAAGATGAGCCTTGCCAGCCCATCGTGGGAATCGAGATCTCCGACCGCAAAGCCACCACCGTGCGCATAAAGGAGGAGCGGCAAGCCCTCGGACGCATCATCAGGTAGGTAGAGCCTCGCGTTGATCTCATCGGCACCACCTGCGATTTTGAGAAAACGCGAGGCGAGGCTGGCGCCGTCGGAGGAGGCGCAGCGAATGAGTTCTGCCTTGTACCCGGCACGGAGATCTTCGAGAGTCTGGTCCTCGCGAGGAGGCTGGCTCGCAAAGCCCGCTAGATATACCGAAGTGTCAGGCTCGATGGGAAATTTCGACATCTGACAGTTCCCTCCTACAGTTCGCAGCCGTAGCATCGATAACGAATACGACATTGTGATGATGGTGGTTGAAGAACGTTACCGCATACCCACTTCCATAAAGCGACGCGTGGTTGTGATATTCTTGCTCATGGAGCGGAGCTTTTCGAGAGTATTGCAGAAAGTTGCTTGGCATTACGTTGTTTTGATCTGGCGGCATCTGCATCTCCCCGCAGGCAATTGTTCGCGATCACCTGCGGTTCGCTTCTTCTGAACATACTCGCGTTCAACCAAGGCAAGGCGCCCATCCAAAAGCTCATGGTTCTGTTGTTCGATTGATATCGCCGCATCGACCAGTCGCTGGAGGAAGCCATCGGAAGAGCTGCTTGGCATGCCGCCACTCCTGTGTTGCGCGCTTGCCGACATGGGGGCTGCCCGCGATACGGAATGATACTTTTCAAGCAGCCCCTGGATCGCACGTGATGCTAAGAAGAGGTGGCAAAGAGCAACAAATCAGCCAGCTCACTCCTATATCATTGATATCCTATCATCGATAGATTACGGCACCTTGTCAAGGTCTTTCGGGTATGCAAGCGTTCCAATCATGCTGGTGACGTCTCATCATCTTCCGCGCAAGGCCAAGGGACAGGGCGGCCAACGGCGTGAAGAAATCCTAGCACACGCGCTGCGGTTGATCAGCGAGGAGGGCGTGCATAACGTCTCGACGCGGCGTATCGCCGACGCCGTCGGAATTTCGCAGCCGACGCTCTATGCCTATTTCCCCAATCGGCATGCGCTGGTGGCCGAAGTCGGCCAGCGCGCCTTTGCGTCCTTGGCCGATCGAATGCGGGCGGATGCGGCAGCGCCGAGAGACTCCGCGTCAAGGCTGCTGGCGGTGGCGCGCAGCTACGTCCGCTTCGGTCTCGAAAGACCCGATGCCTACCGTGTAGCCTTCATGCTTGAGGCGGGCAGCGGCGAGGACAAGGGCGGCGAGGACAAGGTGCTCGCCGCGGGACTAGAGACCTTCATGATCCACCGTTCCTGCGTCGCCGACTACCTTGGCGAGGGCGCGGGAGAGGACGAAGTCACCCTCGTCGCCCAGAGCATGTGGGCGGCGCTACATGGGCTGGTGTCGCTGCTGATCGCACGGCCCGGATTTCCTTGGGCCGATCGCGAGGCGCTGATTGAGCGCCACCTCCAGCGGCTGATCGCGCTCTGAGCCAGCGGCGCTCTAGCGCGCGACGAACGCGCCGAGCGGTCGCCCGGCCAGCGCGTCCTGAAAGGTAAGCCAGGTGAGCGCCGTCCACAGCAGCGCAAAAACGAGCACGGCACATACCGCTGCAAGGCCTGGCAGTAGCCGCGCCGCCGCCAGCCCGAAAGCGGGCACAGCCTGCATCATGTGGGTGGCAAGGAAATGCGCCGGGCGCAGATCCCCGACGCTCAATGACCAGCCGGTCACCGGCATCCGTGCTGCCCCCGCCGCTTCGCTGCCGATATGTTGGCTCATGTTCGCGCCGAGGCGGAAGGCGGTGACGAGTGTCAGGATCGTGCCCAGCACAAGGCCGAGCACGATCGCCAGCCGCAGCGCTGGGGGGAGCCGCGCGCCGCTATCCACTGCCGCGATGATCCCGACCCCCGCCGAGGCCGCGACGATCATCACCGCCCCTGCGGCCATCAGGGAATACATCGCTGCGTGAAAGGAGGTTGAGACATTGAAGTGCGAGGGCTGCAGCCGGGAGGCCTGAAGCGCGATGTAGCCGACCTCCGCAACCGCCGCGCCTACTGAAAGGACGGCCAGAATCAACAGCGCGCGGCTTGTCTGCCATTCGGCCGAGAGGACATGCACCACGAGCGCGAGCGTGGCGAAGTGGAGCGCGGTCGAACTGGCGAACTTGGCCGGCTTGGCCCAGCGGCTCGCGCCGTCGATCAGCTTGGGATCGAGGGCAATCGCAGGCAGCAGCACAAGGAAGGCTGCTAAAAGCCCGGCAGCCGCGATCCACCATACCGTTTCGGCCTCGGGCAATCGGAAGGGGAGCGCAAGAGGCATGGCTGCGCCAGTCATGCCGCGGTTCCCTGCTGCGCCATGCCTGCCATGATCCGGCCCACCACCTGCGTGCGTGCGCGGCGCGGGAGGAAAGCGAGCGAGGTGATCAGTAGCTTGGCGAGCCAGCCGGGCTTAACCGTTCCCTTGCGCCCAAGTGCTGCCAGCGCGTCCTTTGCCACCACGCCGGGCGTCTGGCTCAGCCCCATCGTCAGACCGGCGCGCGCGGCAAAGCCGCTGGCGATCGGGCCGGGCGCGACGCTCAGCACCTCGACCCCGCGCGGCTTCAGTTCGGCTCGCAGCCCTTCGGCAAGGGTCTGGATATAGGCCTTGGTCGCGGCATAGTTGGCACTGGTCGGCACGCCCTGGAACGCTACGAGCGAGCTGAACAGGATGATCCCGCCGCCGCCGTTCTGCGCCATGCGGTTGCCGAACAGGTGCACCTGTGCGGCGACTGCGCGGCAATTGAGGTCGATCATCTCGAGTTCGTTCGTCAGCGATGCATCGAGGAATGGACCTGACGTGCCGAAGCCTGCGGCTGCTACCAGCAGCGCGATAGGCAGGTCGATAGTCGCGTCCGCCAGCACATCGAGTGCGCCCTGGTCGCCCAGATCGAGTGGCAGCACCATGCAGTGATCATCGCCAATCCGTGTCGCGAGCGCTTCGAGCCGTTCGTTGCGCCGCGCCACCAGCACACAGCCCCAGCCACGCGCTGCCAGTGCCAGAGCAAAAGCTTCCCCGATCCCGTCGGAGGCACCGGTGATGATCGCCCAGTGGGCGGGACGATCGGGATTGCGGGATAACATCATGCGTCTTTCGCGAGTAGGACATATAACCTATCATTGATAGACTATATGTCAATAGGTGAAATCTGAATGGCGCTTCAGGCGTTTGGCACGGACTGCTCCCGTTCCCTAAGCAAGCTAATGAAGCCTCGAAGATGAACTTCTTCACCTGGTGCCCCGCGTCCGCTGGAGCAGCACCATAGGCGATTGATCCGCTGTCGGCTTACAACGGAGCAGATGCCTTTGAAGGAAGATGCCGGGTGTCAGCTCCCGACCCAGATTCGGTCGTTCCCGATCGTCAACGATGACGTTTGCTACAGCCGAAAGCCGCCATGCCGCTGTCGGGACAGTTGCAAGCAGGTGCACGCGCCTATCTTCTCAAGACGGCGAGCGATGAGGAACTGATCGGCGCGATCGGAGCGGTTCATGCGGGACAGCGTGTGGTGCCCCTGGCGGTCGCCGACAGGCTGGCTGACGCGGCATTGCGCCCGGCGTTGAGCGCGCGCGAGCGAGACGTTCTTGCCGAACTCGCCAAGGGGCGCACCAACAAGGCCATCGCGAGATCATTGGGCATCAGCCCTGGCACGGTGCGTTCGCATCTCGAACATATCTTCGACAAGCTCGATTGCCGCGACCGAACCGAAGCGGTTATCGTCGCGCAGCGCTGTGGCCTGCTGGACTCCGAGGAGTAGTAGCGAAAGGTTCTGCTGGTCGCTTGGCCTGCTCCTTGCTCTACTGGAGCCAAGTAGCGTTGCATTACCGGGATTCTGACTGAGCGGCTGATCTGAGAACCGCCACGACGGCCTTCGCAGCTTCAGCCCGTGCTGAAAGGTGCCCGATGTCTGCGCCAATACGCTGCCGCTCAACATCAAGCAGCGTATCAAGGTTGATTGTCCCGGCATCATAAGACGCGCGCACCCGTTCAAGAGTGTTGCCGATCGCTCCCACAGCCTCGCGCTGCGCGTCCTCCTCCCGTTTGCGCGCCGACAAAACTGCCGCAGCACCGATGACCTCTGCGGCGGCCTCGAGTGTGACCTGACGCGCGCTGGCAAGCACCTCCCGCCGAGCGCCGCGCGCGTCAGCGATGGCAGCATCGATCCTGCCGAAATCCAGAAGTGGAAGGCTGACTGCGCCGCCATATTGAGAGGACTGCGACAATGAGGTGAAGAGCGCGCCCGGTCCGGAAGCAATCGTGGCGATCAATCCGGCGAGCGAGATGCGCGGAAAGCGGCTTCGCTGTGCTGTGGTCAGTCCCGCATCGGCGGCAAGGATCCGCTGCTGCGCGGCGACGACATCGGGCCGCCGTTCGATCGAGATTGATAAGGAACTGAGATCTGGAATCTCGACTGTCCGAGGGCTGCTCGAAGCCTTTGCTGCCGTCGCGCGCACGAGCGAAGGGTCACCAACAAGCACACCCAGACGCTCGATCTCGACTGCGATGACACCATCAAGAACCGCTAAGCGCGCTTCCTGACCAGCTCGCTCGGCAGAGAGCCGATCAACCTCGCTTGCAACTGTGGTGCCCGCTGTCACGCGCAGGCGGGCCATTGTCTCTTGCTCGCACAATCTTGCCACCAGCTCGGCGACAAGGTTGCGCTGCCCTTGGAGCTCACGAACGGTCAACCAGGAGGCGGCAGTCTCAGCCGCGACCGCAACGCGAGCAGCCTGGTAGTCCGCAAAGACCGCTTGCTGACTGGCCCTCGCAGCTTTGCGCCGAGGAGCGGCGCCGAACAGATCGACTTCCCATGATGCGGAGAGCCCGGCGCTGTATCGCTCCTGTGTCCTTGGGAAGCCGGGCAAATCACGGAACGGCCTGATCGCCGGATCTTCCAGAGATTGGCGCGTCTCGAAAGCGCCGGCACTCGCGCCGATATTGGGCAGGAGCGAGGCTTTGACCGCGGCAGCAGCGGCAGAAGCGCGATCGAAACGCGCGGCGGCCATTTCGATTGTCATGCTTTGAGCCAAGGCCTCTTCAACAAGCATCGCGAGATCAGGATCGCCGAGCTGTGCCCACCAGCCATCTGACTCGGCCACCCCGCTGCACTGGCTTTGCACACCCAATGACGCAGCGTCGGTTGAGCCCGGGCAGACAGGCTGAGCAACCGCGCCGTTCGCTGTGCTTACCATCAGAAGGAACAGAATCGCTTTCATAACGAATGACGTTTATGATAGTTCGTCACGAACGGTCAAGGCTTGAATGGGTTGAGAGTGTGGGCCACTTACGTCGCATGGGAAACGATCCGACAATCGCACTGCCAGGCGCGCGCGGTGCACCCGAACATGAAATGCGCCAGCGCATCCTTGAAGCAACTGAAGCGCGCTTCAGGCACTATGGCTACAACAAGACGACGGTCGCCGACATCGCCGGAGACCTCGGGATATCGACAGCCTACGTCTACAAGTTCTTCGCTTCGAAGCTGGCCATTTGTGAAGCGATCGTCGGGACCATGGTCGACCGCATCGCTATCGAACTCACCGCTGTTTCGAGTGAGTCTGTCCCGGCAGCTGAGCGGTTACGCAAGCTCTATAAAACCATTTTGGAGCAATCTGTTGGGTTGTACTTCCACGACAGAAAGCTGCACGATCTCATTCGGGTTGGTCTTGATGCGCGCTATGCGGCTGTAGACAACTTCAAGGCTGAGATGCGCAAATCGGCGCAGGCCATCGTTGAGGCTGGGCGTGCAACGGGCGAGTTCGAGACCCGAACGCCGCTGGCCGACGTCGTAGATGCGATCTGGATATCGCTTATCCCCTTCGCGCACCCTTCCGTACTTGAGCACCTTATCGATGATGTGGATCTCGAAAAGCACGCGCGCGACATGGCCGATCTCGCCCTAAGAGGGCTCGCAAAGGTGTGATCACCCGTTTACAAGTGACGTATTGACGATTTCGTCACACGCAATTAATGGCACCATCTGTCGTTTCAGGTGGAGTCGTTTGTGCGAAAGTTACCTCTCTTCCCGCTGCTGGCCGCCACAGCGTTGCTTCCTGCCTGCTCCAGCGAGCCTGAGGCTGAGAAGGCGCGGGCTGTTCTCGCAATCCAGATCGGCGCTGGCGGCGAATCCGCAGGACGGGTTTTCAATGGCGTGATCGCAGCATCATCCGAGGCGCCCTTGTCGTTTCGGGTGCCAGGACAGATCACTGAACGACTGGTTCAGCGCGGTCAGATGGTCCGGCGTGGTCAGCCACTCATGAGGCTTGATGGGGCAGACTACCGCCTGTCCGCGTCGCAGGCGCGCGCCCAGGCAACCGCGGCCGCGAATGAAGCGGAAGCAGCTGCCCGGATTGCCGAGCGTGCCGTTGCCGATGAACGACGTGAAGCCGGTCTTGTGGCGACCGGCAGCGTTTCGCCGCAGGCCTATGATGCAACCAAGGCCGCAGCTGACGCGGCAACGGCGAATCTCAAGGCAGCGCAAGAGCGTGCTTCGGCAGCGCAGGCGGCAGCGAAGCTCGCTTCGAACCAGAATGGCTATGCAACCCTTGTTGCCGATGCCGACGGTGTGGTGACCGATGTCTTTGCAGAGCCCGGTCAGGTGATTGGTGCTGGTCAGCCTGTCATTGGGCTCGCTCGCCAGGGTGCACGTGAAATCGTGATCACTGTGCCGGAGGCTGCTCGAAATTCGCTTCCTCGTAGCGGCCAGGTGACAATTCCCGCGACTGGTCAGACGTTTGTAGCGACCCTCAAGGACGTCACTGGCGCAGCCGACCCCGTCACGCGCAGCTTTTCGGCCCGCTATGTGCTGACCGGTGCCGAGAAGCTCGCACCCGGACTTACAGCGACCCTTTCCCTCGAGAGCACCGGAGGAAAGCAGCAGATTGTGCTCGTCCCTCTGGGTTCAGTGCTGGATCGCGGCAAGGGTGCCATGGTTTGGGTCATCGGCTCTGATCAGAAGGTCCAGCTGCGCCGTGTGCAGCTTGGAGCCATTCGTGACGAGAAAATCGAGATCGTCTCGGGTCTGAAGCAAGGTGAGCGGGTCGTTGCTGCTGGGGCCCACGCTCTGAACGAAGGGCAGAAGGTGCGCATTGGGAGGCTTCCCCAGTGAACATCCCCAATCTTTCTGCGGCAGCGGTCCGCAATCCGTCCCTCACCCTCTTTCTCATTCTCATGACGGCTCTCGCCGGATTGACGGCCTTTCTGCAGCTCGGCCGGGCCGAAGACCCTGCGTTTACCGTCAAGGCGATGGTCGTGACCGCGGCATGGCCGGGAGCGACGGCCGAAGAAATGCAGAACCTGGTCGCTGACCCGCTCGAGAAGCGCTTGCAGGAGCTGCGCTGGATCGACCGGGTCGAAACAACGGCGCGCCCCGGCTTCGTGACGCTTCAGGTCATGCTGACCGACAACAGTCCTCCCAGCGCTGTCGAGGATGAATGGTATCAGGTGCGAAAGAAGCTTGCCGATGAAGCCGGGCGCCTGCCGCGGGGCGTGATCGGGCCGTTCTTCAACGATGAATTCTCCGACACCTATTTCGCCCTCTTCGCACTTCAGGGCGATGGGCTCGGCAATCGCGACATGACACAGGTTGCCGAGGCACTGCGTTCGCGTCTGCTTGAGGTCAATGGTGTCGGCAAGGTCAACATCCTTGGCGAACAACAGCAGCGCATCTTCGTGGAGCTCGATCAAGCGCGGGTGCAGGCGCTCGGGCTTGACCTCGCTGCTGTGTCACGGGCCATCGCGCAGGCGAACAATGTCACTTTCGGCGGCATTGTCGAGACTGAAGGTCCTGCGCTCGCTCTGCGCGTCGATGGCAAGGTCAAGGACGCCGAGGCGGTCAGGCGCCTGCCCATTTCTGTTGACGGCCGAACGATTGCCGTCGGCGACATCGCCAATGTCCGTATCGGAACCGAGGATCCTGCGACATTCCTCGTTCGCCACCAGGGCAAGCCGGCCATCATGCTCGGTGTGGTCATGAAGCCGCGCTGGAACGGGCTCGCTCTTGGGGAGGCGCTCGCAGAGCAGACTGCGAAGATCACCGAGGAGCTTGCCGTCGGCCTCACGTTGACGCAGGTCGCCGATCAGGCGCGTGTGATCGATGCCGCCTACAGCGAGTTCATGGGCAAGTTCGCTGTCGCCCTCGTGGTGGTGATGATTGTCTCCCTCGTGGCGCTCGGCGCGCGGGTCGGGGTGGTCGTTGCTCTCTCGGTGCCGCTGACCCTTGCTGCGGTGTTCGTCATCATGCTTGCGACCGGGCGCGATCTTGACCGGATCACGCTGGGTGCCCTCATCCTTGCGCTGGGTCTCCTCGTCGATGACGCCATCATCGCGATCGAGATGATGGTCGTGAAGATGGAGGAGGGGTTCGACCGAATGGCGGCTGCCACCTTCGCATGGGGGGCGACGGCAGGGCCGATGCTCTCCGGCACGCTCGTGACCATTGCAGGCTTCATCCCGATTGGCTTTGCTGCCTCCTCTAGCGGCGAATATGCCGGCAACATATTCTGGATCCTGGCTTTCGCTCTGATCGTGAGTTGGCTGGTGGCCGTCTATGCGACGCCATACCTGGGGGTGAAGCTGCTCCCCGCCATCAAGCCTGTCGAAGGCGGGCATGATGCGATCTACGACACTGATCGCTACCGCAAACTGCGTCGCTGGGTCGGCGTTGCGGTGGCACACCGCGGGAAAGTCGTCGCGGCCACCTTTGCGGCGCTCGTCATTGCAGGTGCTGCTATGGGCCTCGTCAAGCAGCAGTTCTTCCCGAACTCCGACAGAACCGAGTTGCTGGTCGAGGTGCAGCTTCCGCGTGGCTCATCCATCGAGGGCACCACAAAGAGCGTGGCCGAGGTCGAGGCTTGGCTCAAGCAGCAAAAGGAAGTCGCCACGATCGATAGCTACATCGGTGCTGGCGCACCGCGGTTCTTCCTGTCGCTCAACCCGGAATCGCCCGATCCTTCGTTTGCCAAGCTGGTCGTGCAGACCGCGAGCCCGGATGAACGTGATGCGCTTCGCGAAAGGCTTGAAACCGCAGTGAACGATGGTCTTGCGCCTGCGGCACGCGTTCGTCTGAGCACCCTTCTTCTTGGTCCGCCCGTTCCCTACCCGGTTGTGTTCCGCGTTCATGGTCCGGATCTAAACACCGTGAGGGATCAAGCGGAAGCAGTGCGTGCTGCCATCGCTGATCACCCGATGCTGCGCGACGTTCATCTCGAATATGGTGAGCGCTTTCCGGAACTGCGTGTTGCATTCGATCCTGCGCGGCTCGCTGCGATCGGCCTGACGGCGGAAGAAGCCTCGCGGCAGCTTGGCGCTGCGGTGTCGGGGCAAGCCGTGACCCAGGTGCGTGACGGCAACCGGCTTGTCGAAGTCGTTCTTCGTGAAAGCGAGGATGATCGCTCGGGTGCGCAAAAACTCGAGAACGCCGTGTTAGTGACTGCGAGCGGGCAGCGCATTCCGCTCATAAATGTCGGCAAGCTTGTGGTCTCCTCGGGTGAGCCCATCATGAAGCGGTGGAGCAGAACCCCCTACATCGCGATCCGCGCCGATGTTGCGCCTGGTGTTCAGCCGCCGGATGCGACAGCCGTCGTGTTGCCGCTGCTCGATCCGATCAAGGCGAGACTCCCCGAAGGTTACGAGATCCAGACCGGAGGCGCTGTCGAGGAGGCCGGCAAGGCGAACGGTGCCATCGCGGCAACGGCTCCGATCACCTTGGGCTTCATGCTCCTGTTCATTATGCTCCAGGTTCGCTCGTTCAGGCTGATGGCGCTGACATTTGCAACGGCGCCGCTTGGCATGATCGGGGCGGTGCTTGCGCTGCTGATCTTTCGTCAGCCCTTCGGCTTTGTCGCCATTCTTGGTCTGATCGGGCTTGCGGGTATCCTGATGCGCAACACGCTGATTCTGGTCGACCAGATCAAGGCCGAAACTGCCGCCGGGGCCAGCGACTACGACGCGATCATCGAGAGCACTGTAAGGAGAGCGCGCCCCGTGATCCTGACCGCGCTGGCAGCGGTGCTCGCCTTCATCCCGCTGACGCTGTCGACGTTCTGGGGGCCGCTTGCCTTCGTGCTGATTGGCGGGGTGACGGTCGGGACAGCGCTGACCCTGTTCTTCCTTCCCGCCCTCTACGCGCTGTGGCTGCGTGTGCCGCTCCCCGACAATCAGGCGCGCTAAGGCGCCGCAGACCTCAAAAAGGATCTAACATGCTCGATGCAACTGCTTTCGAACTGCTTCGCGAACTCGAACAGAACAACAACCGTGAATGGTTTCAGGAAAACAAGGCAAGGTTCTCGGCTCATGTTCAGGAGCCGTTCGCTGACGTCCTTAACGCTGTGAGTGAGGCGCTTTCCAGTGCCGACTTACCCCTGTCGGGCGGGTCGCACACGATGTTCCGGATCAATCGCGATGTGCGGTTCAGCAAGGACAAGTCTCCCTACAATACCCATGTGAGCGGGGTGCTCACCCCTTCGGGAACCAAGTCCGAAGCCGAGGGTGTTCTCTACCTCCATCTCAATTCCCAAGGTGGCTTCATGGCGTCAGGCTATTACAAGATGAAGCCTGCGGACCTCGGCCCTATCCGGGACAAGATCGTCGAAGCCCCAGAGCGGCTGAGGGAGGTAGTAACTGGCCTTGAGGATGCAGGTTGTGCACTCTCGAAAGAGCTTACGCTCAAGTCCATGCCGCAGGGCTACGCTGAGCATGCGACAAGCTGGTATGCTGAATACCTCAGGTTGCAGGCCTTCATGGTGAAGCTCGAGCTGCAACCGGACATCTGGACCTCGGGCAAGATCGTCGAGCTCGCAGCCGATTTGGGGCGGGCCAGCGAACCGCTCATCCGGTTCGGACGAGCATGACGGAGGCAGGCGATACTTCGGATGGTGCGCCCCGGCAGCCGGGCATTCCGACTGAAAGGTTCGAAAAGGTCGAAGTTGCGACGGTCGATGAGCTGCGTGACTGGCTTCAGGTCAATCATGGCCGTGAGGAGGGCGTCTGGCTCGTGACCGGCAAGAAATCTGCTGGCGAGCGCTTCATCGATCGATGGGATGTGCTCGACCAGTTGCTCTGCTTCGGGTGGGTGGACGGTATAAGGCGGAAGCTCGACGAGACGCGCACCATGCAGCTCATCACGCCGCGGCGCCAGCAAACCTGGGCGCTGACCTACAAGGAGCGGATCAAGAAGCTTGAGGAGGCAGGAATGATGACCGATGCCGGGAGAACGGCCATCAAGCGCTCCAAAAAACTGGGCCTGTGGAATGCGACCGCGAAGGTCGACGCTCTGGTGGTGCCTGAAGACTTGCGCGCGGCGCTGGCAGCGATCCCGGCAGCCGAGCAGTGGTTCGACCAGGCTGCACTCTCCTACCGACGCAATCTGTTGCGGTGGCTGGACAATGCGAAGACACCGCCGACAAGGCTTTCGCGGATCGAGAAAATCGTCTCATCCAGTGCTGCAGCAACCAAGATTCGCAACATGTAAGTTCGCGGCGCTATCGTCAGACATGGGGAGTTTTGAGGGTGGTGCAGCTTCATCTGCTTGGGCAGCGCCAGAGCTTCCTGCGCGGATCCCGGCGGGATGGTCCTTGACATCTCAAGCATCACTGCGCCGTGGAGGGTCGACCAGACAAGCTTTTCCATTGCCAGCACGCGGGCTCTAGGTATGCGCCGTCCGATCGACTCTGTCCCATAAACGACAGCGACTTCGGTTCGCTTTAAACATAGCGGCTTCCGGCGAGACGTCCGTTGCGGCCGGGCAAGCATCGGGATTGCACGTCAAACCCACTCAAGGCTGGTCGTGCGTGGGGAACCGCCATCTGCTATTGACCGCTGAGCTTCTCAAGTGCACAGTAATGTGCGAAAGCGATCAGGTAATCGCTGCAGAAAAACAGATCGCTTCGCCAGTGTTTGCCCGAAGGCGCCAGACATCCCGAGAGCCGCGCTAGGGCGTGTTGACAAAAGGGATTCCCAAACTCGGTTGGTTCTGATTCAAGACTGCTTTTTGAGGAGCAGTCATGGGTCGCGGAGACTTGTCGGATGCGGAGTGGGAACTGATCGGCCCGCTGCT
>JAESFJ010000238.1_pt1 | contig 31809 bp, 32 predicted proteins | sample 9266161 | NCBI WGS metagenome assembly JAESFJ01 (sample SAMN14506165, study PRJNA617096) | algae metagenome | isolation source: Calothrix sp. FI2-JRJ7 and co-occurring heterotrophs from granitic desert soil | place: USA: Red Pass Lake area, Fort Irwin, California | collected 2000-06-01
CTTCGGTGTTTTATAGTTAAAAATATATCTTTATATTTACTTAACCTAAATTTATATTGCTGTTATAGTTTTATCCTCTCTAACTGGTTTTGTACGGGTTTACTCGTTAGGTGCAAGATATGAGATAGGGTGTTTTTGAAGCCTGGTCAAAATTTGTGGCTACAACACTTACACAGTAAAGCTTTGAAGCATTTTATATATTTAGGAGGTTCGCGGTAACTCTAAAACCCTTGCCAGTAAATCATTTTGACGATTTTTAACTATGCATACCTTGACATGTCGGCGCCTGAAATGGTATTGTTACTATAGGTTCGCGGAACAGCACCTTGAAAACCAAATACAGCAATAAGTTGGTGCCTAGCACTAGCAATTATTAATAATCCCTTTCAGGGATTGAAACTGGATAATAAGTTTCATGCCAAGTATCTTCTACACCTAGCAATTATTAATAATCCCTTTCAGGGATTGAAACACCCAATATTCTGAATCCAATTCATTAGAAATACTAGCAATTATTAATAATCCCTTTCAGGGATTGAAACGAAAAATAAAAAGAATATTCTTCTTACAACATACACTAGCAATTATTAATAATCCCTTTCAGGGATTGAAACTATTTCACAACTTGCTGCAACAATATGATACATCAAAACCTAGCAATTATTAATAATCCCTTTCAGGGATTGAAACTCCAACATGTTAATGAAGTCGTCGAGCGTGTATTCTAGCAATTATTAATAATCCCTTTCAGGGATTGAAACATTTACCTTACACAAATCCCTTTAAGGGCTTGCCTAGCAATTATTAATAATCCCTTTCAGGGATTGAAACTGTGCGACTCGTTCTAGAGTGAAAACGCCAAAAACGTATAACTTTAGGTGAGAACGACAAGGATTAAAAACCTTGAAAATTCCATAACTAGTTTTCGGATGTAGGTGAAAATCCTACCTTGGAAAGGAAACAATGACTCCCGACCTGCCCACGTCGAATAGACTCGGAAATCTATAGAACAAAGCTGGGGACAGGACGCAATCAGAGCTAAAAACAGATATAGCACACTGGCGTTAATGGGGAGATAGCAAGGATAAACAAGACCTAAAAAAGCGTCTTAATCCCAAGCGGTAATCTGGTTACAAAATACCGACCTCATATTCTATCCTCGCGACAATGTGGTTTCGTTAGTCGTATTCCTTTGAGGAGAATGTAGGCGAATTGGTCTGTCCTAAACTATCAAATAAATCCGAAGATTGGAACGAGTAAAAATGACGATGAAGTCTAGGGAAAGGTCGAACCCTGGTAGGTAAGACGAGATATTTAAACCTTCACGTCAGGTAGGATGAACCGTAGTTGGTTCGAGGCAATCAGAGTATAATTAACGGCGTAGAGTATGGTTAGACACGTAGAGAAAAACTACAGTGAACTCTGGAAAGGACTACCGTGGAAGAAATTTCGCAAAAATCTTTTTCGCCTGCAATGTCGATTATATAAAGCGATTCAAGCGAATGACCTCAAACGAGTCAACAACTTACAAAAGCTAATACTAAGGTCACGAAGTGCGAGATTATTAGCTGTTCGTCAAGTAACTCAATTAAATACTGGTAAGAAAACCGCTGGAGTAGATGGTAAAAAGTCCTTAAACTTTAAGGAAAGATTGGAACTCGATGATTACCTTAAGGTAAATGTTCACAATTGGAAACATCAAAAAATGCGAGAAATTCCAATATCCAAAAAAGACGGTACTAAAAGAATTCTAAAAGTACCTTGTATTCGGGACAGAGCATGGCAATGCTTATTAAAATATGCCATAGAACCAGCACATGAAGCATTATTCAATGGAAGAAGCTACGAATTTAGACCCGGACGTTCTGCACATGATTGTCAAAAGTTGCTTTTTCAAAACTTAAACTCACATGCAAACGGAAAGGAAAAGATAATCCTAGAAATAGACATTGAAAAATGTTTCGATAGAATAAATCATAACTTCTTGATGTCCAAAGTAATAGCGCCTCAAAGCGTGAAACAGGGATTATGGAAATGTCTAAAAATTGGGACTAACCCAGAATTCCCTGACCAAGGAACACCACAAGGAGGAGTGTGTAGCCCGTTACTTGCCAATATAGCGTTAGACGGCGTAGAAAATATCCACAAAGCCGTAAGATATGCGGATGACATGGTATTTATTCTTCAGCCAAAAGAAAACGCTCAAAAATTACTTGAAGAAATCGAAAAATTCCTGCACACGCGAGGGCTAAATGTAAAAGCCTCGAAGACAAGATTAGTTAGAGCGACAGAAGGATTTGACTTTTTAGGCTGGAATTTTAAAGTACAGAAAAATGGAAAGTTTAGATGCACTCCCTCAGAGGAGAACTTCAAAACATTCAAAGCTAAGGTTAAAGCCATCGTCAACAACTCGAATTATGGAGCAAATATTAAAGCTGAAAAACTAGCTCCCATCGTAAGAGGATGGAGAAATTACCATCGATATTGTCAAATGTCAGGTTCCAAATGGTCACTATGGTTCCTAAATAACCGAACTTTTAAAGTGTTTACTAAGGAACCAAAAATGAACCGCTACCAAGCAGAAAGGCTAATCAAAAAGGCATTTCCTGCCGTACCACACTCCGAAAATAAGTTTGTAAATGTAAAAGGAGATTACTCACCTTTTAATGGAGATATTATTTATTGGAGTCAACGTCAATCTAAACTATACAATGGAGCTACTTCCAAAGCTTTAGTAAAACAAGAGCATAAATGTGGACATTGTGGATTAAAGTTTGCAGATGGTGAAAAAATCCATCTACATCACGTTGACGGAAATCATGACAACTGGAAACCTAAAAATCTCCTTGCTGTACATGAATCATGCCACGATTTTCTCCATATGAGCAAAGGCAAATAGTCTAAGATTTGTCGAAAGCTGGATGCACTGAAAGGCGCACGTCCAGATTGAAATGGGAGGTGCGGGGAATAATATCCCCCATCGACCCAACCAGACTATCATAATTTTGAACGTATGACTCTCATCTAGCAATTATTAATAATCCCTTTCAGGGATTGAAACTTTATATTAAATCGCAAAGCTTTAGAAAAAGATGGGAACTAGCAATTATTAATAATCCCTTTCAGGGATTGAAACCGACAGGTGTGGGCTTCTGCTACCCCAGATGGAACTAGCAATTATTAATAATCCCTTTCAGGGATTGAAACATTGGGAAGTTCGTATTTAAAGCTCGAATATAAACTAGCAATTATTAATAATCCCTTTCAGGGATTGAAACAAGATTCCTGCTTCTACTAGACCATCCTGTATGCTAGCAATTATTAATAATCCCTTTCAGGGATTGAAACGTATGGGATTTTAGTATCTCTCCGATATAGTATTACTAGCAATTATTAATAATCCCTTTCAGGGATTGAAACACAAGCTTTTGATCGACTTACCTTAACCATCGGACTAGCAATTATTAATAATGCCTTTCAGGGATTGAAACAGAGAAAATAAAGGACTATTTCTACAACATTACAGTAAACTAGCAATTATTAATAATCACTCTAAGGTTTGAAAATCTGTAGGCGCTTTGATTGCAAAAAGTACTTTTATAATAAATATTAATAGTAATTAAACTAGCATGGCACCTGTCAGACTTAATTTAAATGCAAGCTAATAATTACGAATATTTTATCTAAGTATTTTAACTCATACTGTGCGCTTGTTTCTTCTCCGATTTCTATAATTTATAGCATCACGTTTTAGCGAGATAAAAGGATAAATATCTCCAGCAAAATGGAAACCAATAGCTCCAATAAGCCCAATAGGTGAGTAGAGCAATAATACAACAAAAGTATAAAAGATAGTATGAGTAATAATTTGTAATCTACCTTGATAAATATGATTTCCAAGGTTGACAATTAATCCTAAAATAATTGCTAACCAATGGTTATTTATAAAAATCCCTAACTGGTGTACTAATATCCCACGGAACATCAACTCTTCTGTTAGTGGGTTCAATATCCATACAGCAAGCAAAAACATTATTTTTTGAAGCTTCTGCCGTGGTATGAGCTTCAACATAGTTCGGTAACTTTCATCTTCTACATCGTCAAAAAGTTTAAAAAACTTTAGTATTTTATTTAATCCAAAAACAAATATGGTGTAACAGATAACGCCAACTATTAAAGATAATATTGAGGATAATTCAAATTTTAAACCAACTGACTCAAAATTCCAGCCATCAATATAAGATATAGATAAAAAGAAAAGTAGTATCAACTGAGTTAGTAACACCGAAAAAGCAAAGCTAGATGGTGGTCTTTGTGATATAGTCGGCTTTTCTCTACGTTGCTTCTTAATTAATCTTCTTTGATGTAAGCTGCTTAATACATATATTACACTTTGAAAAAGTACAATTGCTAGAATTATTGTACTATCTGGAGGTAATTCAGTTTTTAACATTTCAGGCGCCACTCACTTCTCAAACATTCATTCATTGTCGCAGACATTTACGCGCGGACATGAACATGTCTGTCCCGCAGGAAAAGTTAAAACACGCAGTTGTTTATTCTACAGAGAAGCGTGAACGCGCTCCTGTATAAGCTATTACACTAAAATACATTTGTATGCCCATAATTTACTCAGGTCTAATGACTCCCAACTCGTTTAATTTAGCTTTCACATTATAAGGATTTTTACCACAGTAGTAATATATAGAAGATGCTCACCACTGGTAATACAAAAATACAAAAGTCGTTAAAACAGCTTGAGTCGCTTATATTTCAGCACGCTTCGTGGCTGAGTTTCACGCTAACCATACAATCTGAATAAACGGCGCCGTTTTAATCAAACCGCGATGTGCGATATAAATGTCCACCATTGGTGGAAGTTTTTTGAGTACCCTCAACTTTTAAGTATACTTAGGCATTAAGTAAACATTGCCCAATCAGAGGGCACTAGTTGCACAACATACAATTCAAACACAGTAATTTTGTTGTATTAATTTTAACAATTAAGTCTGGGATTAGAATTATGGTATGAGGCGCCACAAAATATACAAGCATGTAGATTGTTAAAAATGCTGGTTTAATTATCAGCCATTTGTTTAACTGAGATTATCAAGGTATCTTAAATATGGCGCCTGTTTTGATTCTTATTACACGGCGCGTGTACATTGGGATTGCGACAAGTGCGGCTAAATACCGCGAACCAAGGGGTGTTTTTTTAGTCGGTCGCAAAAAGGCGCCTGAAATACTTACCCTGTCAAGCTTGAAGGCATTTTCGTAATTTCCGAGATTCGCGGTAACTCTGAAACCCTTGTTTTCTATATGTTTCAGGGATTTTTATCGGCGCCTGTCTTGACATGTCAAGCCCTGAAAGGCTATTGTTACCTATATCTAGCTCTACTGATAGAGAAATTAAGCCTTACCTGATTCCTACCTGGAAGCGCTATAAGTATTTTCTACCCATTTAGCGACTAAGCTATATTTCTCTCCATCAAATTCTTGAACCCAAATCATTGATAGTTTTGGAGAATATGATGGTTGAAAATTTATAGTTTCAGTACAGACTACTGTACTTGAAGATTGGGATTGTGGAGTGATTACAACAGAAGCTGAATTATAAACTAATTGCATATTACCTTACCCGTGAAAATGTATACTCATCTACAGAGAACAGATTTTGGAATTATGCATTAATCAACTCGCAACCCCAGCACAATCTTTTGATTTGATTACCTGCAATACTGCATTTAGCGTCATTCATTAACCTCAGCAAGTGCTTGGTCTAGAAGAATTCGGACGATTTCGACTCGGAGTTCTGGCAACAAAAATTGAAACCTTTTTATGCACAGATTGGGTTAAGTCAACCGTTAATCGGATTGTTGGTTCTCTGGCTGGCGCCTCCAGTTTTTCTAGCAGTTTTTTGGGTGTTGTTTGCTTTGGCTCGGCTGCTCGAATGGGTTCGGGTTCGGGTTCGGCTTGCTGCTCGTAAACAAACATTCATTTGGTGAAATGGCTGTCTCAAACCTTTACTTTTCGTTGGCTGCTGCAAAATTTACCGACTTAAGCTAACCTTATCAATCTCCCACCATAGGCGCCACTACAGACGTGCAGTTCATAGCAAAGCTATTGAAATTAAATAGATGGTACAAAGTATCTCAAACTGTACCAAAAATATGTATGAGAAAGGCTGGTTAAACTACCAGCCCTTTATTTAACTTCTTCGAGACTTTCTGTAATCCCAAGGTTTGATTAAATCGTTACGAAACCATACACCGTTACGTTGATTTTTGGCTATCTCTTCAGCTTTTTCTAAGGCGCCTTTATTCGCGCATTTGCCCAGATACTGTCTATATATATAAGCATTCCCACTCCTAACCTGCTCCTCATTCAAGAATTTTTCTACATCCCCCTTAGAAGTAAACACCTCAGCTACAGTACGTCCGTATCTATCTACTTCCACAGGATAACCAATTACCTTGTTATTTACCTCAGCAATTAGTCTTTGTAGATTAGCTTTAGATTCGGCGCCTAGCGTTTGAGTCTTTTCAGGACTGTCGATGCCACAGAATCTTATATCTTTAATCTCACCTGACTCTGTTTTTATCTTGATGGTGTCTCCATCCGCGACAGATAGTACAGTCCAAAAACCTGAATCCCTTTGTAAAACAGGCGCCTGACCATTAACAGGATTCTTAGGGGAAAAAGATAAATAAGCAAGGGCGCCGATTACCAACAGCGGACTAACTGCGATTAGCTTTTTTAACACAACTCATTCCTATAACCACTGCGCTTATTATTCCCAAAACAGCGTTACTCTCTGGAATTTTCCTTAACTTGGTTACTTTTACGATTGAGGTAAAACTTTTATCCCTGGTATCCATCAGTATCAGCATGACGTTACTGCTTTGTACCCTGAACTCGGTAGTTATAACTTTAGGCGCCGTTCTCCAACCACCCCCTATATTAGTTGTAGCCATCCGACTTGTACCGAGTGTCGAGAGCTTTTTACCGTCGAACAGGTAAAAAATATCCTCGCCTCTGGTTTCCTGGCTAGCAAAAGTCCAATCGAATAGATAAGAATTTCCTTGTGTTAAATTTGTAAATTTTATAGCTGAACCCTCCGTACCAAGGGGTAGTTTAAAATTCAAATCTCTACTTAATAGAGATACGTCCCGCGCGCTTGCTGTACTCAATTCGAGCCTTTCATTGGCGCCTGCATTCCCGTACCGTATACCACTAGAAAATGGTACGAGAGTGCCAGCAAATACAGGATTTACTAGGGTACTCAGGGATGCAATTGATGAAATTGTGAAAATTAATGAGGCTTTCAAAAAATTCATATCAGTGATGTTTACAGATGACTGTGTATTGGTTATTTCATACGCTATAGATGTTCAAGTAAAGAAAACAACTGGTGTGATATGAATTTTCAAAAAAGTTTTGTCTGTGCAGGATTAGCAATTATTAGTGCGATTGGTTCAAGTTTGGCGCCTGCTGCTGCAATTCCTTATCAAGGAGACACAGTATATAAATCAACAGATAGAGGAAATCCTGTAGTTGTATTTAGCGCTTCACCTGGTTCTCGCATTCGTGTAAATTTAGGAAGTTCTGCTTCTACTACCGCACGTGTAGCAGGCGCCTGTGGAGAGTTGAGAATTTCGGTGCCCGCTTCTGGTTCATTTGCTGGATTAAAAGTTGATGGAACAGCAATTGATGCTTCAACTTTGCCAACTCAGACATTACCTTCTTGTGTAAGCGGCGCCTTTGCAGAAACACGTTCGGCTAACTTTAAAACACCTGCTGGACAAATAATAGTAGTGGGCAAGACACCGAACAGTGCTGTATCAATTGAACTTCCACAACCGACAGTTGCGACGGTTAGTGTAAATGGTTGCGGATTCGGGGTTCTACGGGCAAGAACAGGAAGTACATTACCCGCGACATTTAGTACAGATTCAACTTCTTACACAATGACAGCGTTGAAAAGTGCTTCGGCACCGCCTCTTTGTAGAACTGCTGGAGGTAGCGCTGCTGCTTACATTCCTGCTAACTGGACAACAACACCGTAGTCTTCGATGTTTTTAGTTCGTTGGGGCGACCGACTAAAAATTGGTCGCTATTTTTTATTGGCTTATGAACAAAATTTTACTGCTATCAATAATATCAGTGCCTTTTTTATTGGCGCCTCCAGCATCACACGCTCAAACTGCCCACCGTACAGAGAGAGAATTTTTCATTCGTGGACTAACACCTAATAAACCCTATCAAATAGATTTGGGAGGTTCACCACTTATACGCGCTGCTAATTCTAATAAATGTGGTGTATTACAATTCCGTCCCGGCACCAATTTTAAGAACGGTGACAAGGTAGAAATTAGGGATGAAAAATCTAATGCTACATATGGATTTACATATAGTAGTACTCTTCCAAATGCTGAGGCGCCGAAATGCGAAGGTATTGTAATAACCGAGAAGAAAGTTTGGCAAACGCCTACAAATTTTATTGCGGTATCTGGACTGGCGCCGAGTAGTCCTCAAACTATCAGATTATTATCAAGTAACCGCTCTCGGAATATTAGAGCGAATACATGTGGTTTTATTTCCATCAATCTTGATAATAATAATCTTCCTACTGGGATATTAATAGAAAACAAAGCATTCCCTACAAACATTCAAGTATCGCGCGGTGTCGCATGTCGCCGTGGACAACTATATGTTGCATACCCACCACCTGTTGAAGTTCAACCTGTTAGCGTTTCTACATGGCTTTCCTCACAACCACCGATTAACTTTTCTCCACAAGTCCAACAAATAGCTTACGGCGCCGTATCTTCTGGAGGAGGAACAGGTTCCGGAGCTACTGGAGGAGGAACCACATCTGGAGGAACAGTAGTTGTAGAACCACCTCCACCCCCGCCCCCGCCACCACCTCCAACTTGCCCAGAGGGATATAGCGGAACTCCGCCAAATTGTGTGGCGCCTCCACCACCTCCACCACCTCCACCACCGCCTCCACCACCACCGCCAACTTGCCCAGCAGGTTACACGGGAACTTATCCTGATTGCGTGGCGCCTCCACCTCCCAGACCTCGTATGTGTAAAGTCGGCTCACAATTAGTAGTATTTGAATTAGAAAGAAATACTACTTATGATGTCGATGTTGATGATGAAATATTTGATAGCTTTGCAACATCAGACAATGATGGTAAAGCAACATTTCCAAACTTTAGATGGACTGCTAGATATGAAGGTAATCCAGCTAATTTTGTAATTTATAAACGCTCTGACCCAGATAGAACAGTAATTACAGCAAATGTTTCAATTGTACAACCGTGTCCATAAACTTGTGTCAGCGTTTATATTAACCTCTGGATTATTAATTAGTTCAGAGGCTTTTGCTATTCCTTATCAAGGTAATAAAGTATATAGGTCAACAGATAATCAAGGGCGCCCTATAATCATTCTCTCTAGCAGCAGCGCATCTGACCAATGGTTATTAAAGTATTTAAGTGAAACCAAACAATTTACTTTGTATGGAAATGCCTGCGGGTTAACAAGGATTAATAATAGGAATAATAATATTGGGCGCCTGAAAGTCGGTGATAAGGAAATAGATATTTCTAAAATTCCTCCAGGAATAATTCCTAAATGTAATCAAGATACAAGATTACTATCATTTAATTTAGTATCAGACTTTATAGATAAGAATAACAATATATATTTAATCAACGCTGCTGAGTCTTTCATGCCCATTGAGGCAGAAGCTCAATATAAGGTAGAAAGGAGAATTAGACCTAATATGTGTGGATTTGCAGTATTTAGGGCGCCTTTTAGGAGAATTGCTTTTCCATCTACCTTTGAGTGGAATAATAATTATTATCAAGTAAGTAACTTAGTAGTGGCGCCGCAACCTCCAAGATGTGTTCGTAATTCAGATGGAACATTCAAAAGTATTATTCCACCTAACTACAATTAGTAAAATTTAACTTAAATACTTAAAGACCTGAATATCTAACGATTTAACTATCCAGATACTTAGCAAGCGCTAAAGCTATATACTGAGCCAGTTTCACTGGAACAGCGTTACCTATTATTTGTTCTAAGTCAGTCTTGGTTTGATTCCTGGTATCAAAATTAAAGCTAGACGGAAACGTTTGTATATAACTTCTCTCCAAAGTACTCAATACGCGCACTTTATTAAGGTTCTTGCACGCATCGTTTTTATGAAAAATGTAATTTCTTGAGATAGGTCTATTAGTACCCCTAATAGTAGGACTTGGTTCATCAATGCTAAATATTGCTTTCCTCTGATAACTCCGCGCGTGACGATAATAAAATTCTGTGCTTAGAGAATTTCCTAAATAATCCTTGACAGTCATAGGATAAGGCGCCAGATTTTCATTGAGATAAGGAAGTAATACACCATCCTCACCATTTAATATTCCAATACAAATGTATCTTTTTCTAGCTTGAGGAACACCGCAGAGCGAAGCGTTTAATATCGTCTCTGTTAAACCATATCCAACGCTAGTAAAAATTTCTACTACCTGCCTGTATTTATTACTTTTCTTATATCCCTCTACATTCTCAAGTACAAATATTTGAGGTTTAACATGTTGAATAATGCGCGCGTAGCTAATACTTAATTCTCCCCTACCATTATTTTCATTCCGCTTTCCAGCACTTGAAAAATCTTGACATGGCGCCCCACCTATCACCATATTACAATTCAGCTTTTCAAAGATAGAATAACTATTCTCTGGAATACTGAGGTCACAGTTATATATAGGATGGTCGAAGTTTTTGGAGTATACACTAATTGCTGATTGCCAGTTATCTATGGCGCCGACAATATTAAATCCTACATTTTGAAAGCCTAGAGATAAACCTCCACACCCAGCAAATATATCAACTATACGTAAATCTGATAATTTCACTATAAATATTTAAGTATCCGAGTATTTAAGTATTTAATAACGCAGTAAAGTAGTGCGACTGCGTTTTATTTAGGTCATTAATATCTTCTAATTATCTGATCAACCCTTCCTTGGATTAAAAATGGAAGTAATTTGTTCTTCTATTGGAGGGTTGAATCTATCATTATCCGACGAAATATCGTCATCTATATCTTCGTCTATATCATTTTCATCCATATCATCTTCGTCTACATAATTGTCAAGTTCTGCTTGGAATTCAGGATTATAATAAGCAAATTTCCAATTTTTTGCCTCCTTGACTTGTGGTACACATAGATTGATGGCGCCGGATAAATCAACTCCACAAATATCGACACCCTCTAAATTTGCATTTTTAAAATTGGTATTATGTATTTTTGCGTTTTGAAAACAAGACCCATCTAAGAATGCATCTTCAAAATTGACATTAGAAATATTAGCATGATTGAAATAACAGTTTTCAACAAAAGATGATTTAAAGCTGGCATTTTCTAAATCACAAAACTTAAAACTAGCGTCTGAAAACTCCATAGCATCAAAATTAATATTTTTTAATTTTAAATAATGAAAAGTTATCTCTTCATTGAACTCAGTACAGATATCAAAACTACGAAGGGAAGTGATGACAGCATTTTGAAAGTGGTGATTACCTTGTAATTGTCTTAATACATTTACTGTATCTTGAAGTATAAATTCAATAACTGTTCTATTAGATTCAGAACAACCTCGTTTTGTGCAGCGTTCTGAATAACATATTTCCTTTAGCAATAATTTATTCATTCTTGCTAAATAATACTCAAGAACTAAAGACTGTGCTTGCAATTCAACATCTTGATTATTTTGTTGAGATTGAATTACAATTTTGGGTTGATTGGTAGAAGCAGATTGGTTAATCATAATTAAAATGTTGGTTTGTAATTAATTGTGAAGCATTAAATTTCAGCTTCTTTAACAGACAATACAAGTAACTTAAGTTCAAATAGAGAACGTCGCATTTTAGCCCAAGAACTATATACAGAAGCTTTCTCCCTATCAAGTCTTGATTGCTGTGCTAGGTATCCCTCTGTATCACTATTTCCCCTTACATAGCGAAGTTCATAAACTTTATATTGGTCGATAGCCCTGGCGCCAATAACTTGACTAGTTTGGAAATCAGTCCTAGCTTCATCGAACTTAACTAAGCTCAGGGCGACTTTTTCACGGATTTCATCGGCGAGTTTGGCACGTCCCCGCTGTAACTCCGCAACCTTAATTTGTAAATCACCTATTGCGATAGCGTTCCTCTGGGCATCAGCGTTACCTCCCTGTGTTCCCTCGAAAAGTGGAACACCGATTACTCGCAGCAGTCCATTTATTAACCCAACATCCCCACGGATTACTCCGAGGACATTATCTATTAATCCAGTTCCCGCGCGTTGAGGTTGTCCTGGTGTTACTGTCGGACCTAGTAAATATTGCAGCGCTGGTGAGAGTACAGCCATACGAACAGACTTTTTATTATTAGCCTGCGCTGAAGCTATCTTATTGTTCGCTTCCTCGATGCGCGCGTCAAGTTCTTTAAGAAGGGGTGAGGCGCCAGTAGCTTTTTCTTGAAGTTGTTGTAGACAACTTGCAGAAGTTTCGAGACACGGTAATTGTCCCCTCATAATGCGCCACATATCGTCATTAAATTGTCTCTGAATGAGGCTATCTATATTAGGTCGCTCGAAAGGATTTTGTGGTGTTTTGGGTAAGTTAGCATCCTCCTCAGCATTGGTAGTTTCTTGGTCTGGTGTTTCTGTATCCTCGGTGGTTTCTGATGTTTCAGTTTCAGGCGCCTGTTTCGAAGGTACTTGAGTATCTGGATTGTTAGATACTGGAGTACTTGGTTTAGGCGCCTCCTCATCTTCAATAACCTCTATACCCGAATCATCAGATTCTGTAGGTGTAGGTGTAGGTGGAGGTGGTGGAACAGGTTGATTAGTGTTTTTTGGTGCCAGTGGTTGAAAGGGTACTGGTATTTGTGCCATTACTTGTAAAGGATTGATTGTTATTATTACTAGCAGAGATAGTAATAGTAGTCGTGTACTTGCCATTGTTACCTACCCAAGGTTTAATCCTGCGAATATATCCATCTCTGGGAGAGCGTAAAATCGGTATTTGTGCGAGTTTTTCATCGACAGCAGCGAGTTGGCTACGTAACTGTCCAAGTTGATACTCTTTATTACGTAAATTCTCTTCATACTGTAATTTCTGTTGAGAATGTACTTGCTTAGTTCTATTTTCTTCTTCAGCCCTTTGCACAGCTTCCATCGATGCTTTGTACTCTACGAGCTTGCGATTATTACGTGCAGTTTCCAAACGTGCGATAGCTATTTGTAATTCACTCCTAGCAACCTGTACAGCAATTTGTAAATTCTGTAATTCCTGCTGCTGTTGTGTTCCCGCTGCTGCCATTAATGCTTGTTCCCTCTGGAGTGCAGATTGTAACTGTTCCGTCTCCGATTTCATCGCATTTAATTTAGCCTCTTCGTGTCTAATAACAGGCGCCTCTAGTCTTAAATCTTGCATTGACTTGAGTAATTCTTCCTGCTCGCGTACTTTTTCAGTGGCGCCACGTAATGCAGCTTCTGCGCGTTCCATCGATGCCCGCTTCTCTGGATTATCAGATAACAGAATAGGAGTTCTTTTATCGAGTATAGATTCGGCTTGCTGTAACTTTAATTGAGAAGCAGCGATATTACTTTCTTCCTCCAAAAATTGTGCAGGAGGTACAGGTAATAAAGGAGGAGTACTTTTAGGTTCAAAAGGTTTTGGTATTTGTTTTTTACTCAAATTATCGAGTTGTAAAGCAATGTCTTTACGTTGAACTTCAAGACGTGAGCGTTCTGTTTTATTATCAACAATTACTTGACCTTTTTTAATTTCCTTACCTTCCTCGATTTGAAGAAACTCCGGTGTATCGACTGTTACAGATAATCTTAGACTTCTACTATCACTGTTACCAGTCGATTTTTTAGAAGATTTGAATACTTCTACCGGGTCTGGGGTACTAGAATTCTGTGCGGAGAGCGGCGCCATAAGTACTAAAGTTGTAATAATTGCGGGAAAGAGCGCTTTCATAATCTTTAAAGTTGTTAATTAAAACTTCTCCCTTCAAAATAAAATAATCATTCAGAGGTTCTAAATCCTTGCGGGAAGCATGTTCTAGCGACACACCGTCTCCTGTTCTAGTAATCGTTGCCATTACACCTGGTGGAACTATAGGTAGCTTCACCTCTCCAACGTCTTCAATTTCCAGAGTTCCAGTTATTAAAGCGTTTTCTGGAAGAGAATTTATCCACTCAGCAGCAGTTGCTTCCTCTATACGTTGGCGCCGAGTTTTAATATCTAACCTATCGGGTAGTAAATTTACCTTCTTAGGTATAATCTCACCGCTTTCGCCAACGCGGAATATATTATCTGAACTCCAAGCGCGCGTTACTAAATTAGAACCTGCTACAGATATTGCCCAGTATTTTTCATTCACCCTAGAGTTATCAATTCTTTTTATTCCCTCTACCTGCACAGCTATTGCTCTCTTGTTTTCACGTCGTAACATCTCTATCGCAGTCTGGTTATTAGGGAAGAATGTCTTACTAACATAGGCCCCTATCCCACCACTACCCGCTATTAAGTAATAAGTTATACAAAATATCAGAACTGTAGTACTTAAAATTGCATAATCAGAAGTTTTACCCGTTTCCACACGATTATTGGGATTTAAACCAATAACCCAATAGTCACGGTTAATCGGATAGAAGAATTGACAACCTAACTTAGTACCGCAATCGGCAAAACAGCTGATCAGATGACCAACAGGCGCCGCTATCCAAAGCGTCCAATCAATCCAATTAAGCAAAAGTAAGGGAATTGTAACAAGCGCAATTGCAAAGCTAATAAATATAGAGTGTGTCAAACTTCTGTGTGGAAATTTTTGTTCAATGCGACTAGAAACAACGTAGAAAACTTTCCCTATCCATGACTTTGTAGTATCAAGGTCAGGAATTTGGCTAGAAACAGCAGCAATTAAAAGAATGTGTGGGTTAACGCTTCCTGTTATCATTGCTACCCCTGTAACTGAAAGTGCTGTGTGAGTAAGTCCCATCATAATATTTATTTCCTACTACCTTTAGGGAAAAGGGCGCTTAAGTATCGGAATGAGAAAAGGATTGTAATAAAAACACCCCCAACTATACGAAGTCTTATATCTCCTGTTGCCATCCCGACAAACCTCACGGCGCCGATTAGTCCAGCGGTAAACATTAAAAAAGGGGTAATACTTCTGTAATTATTACCATCTTGAACATTTGCACTTTCTACTCCTTGTTTAAGTTCTTGTACCATGCGTTGTGCAAGCATTGGATTACCACCCGAACGACTAGCTATTTCAGAAACTTGAGTAGTAGTCAGAAATAAAGATAAACTACTCGCTTTCGCTAAAGCAATATTTCTAATTTCCTCAAACTTAGAATCTATATCCAACAGACCATTTCTAGCTCAAATGAAAGCTGATGAAGCTTACGAAGAAAAAAAGATTAAACATTTGCTAGAAAATGGTTCAGATAGCGATTTGAGCTTGATTCCTCAGAAACACTACGCAACCAATCCATTAGTCAAATTTTGGAATGAAGTTCGCGAAATTTTCTCGTAAATATATACAACCTCTAGTTAAGAGCTAGAGGTTAGATAACATTTATATATTAGCGTCATGAGAAATTTTGAACTAGGAGACGGCGCCGACGAAAACACACAAAACTATCCTACCCAGGAAGACAATGCATTTACACCAGACGAACAGGAAGCTATTAAGCAATACAAGGAAAATTTAACCCGTAAACTCACTAAAAATAGAAGCGTATTAAAAGGTTTAGAAACAAGCTTCTGGGGTATAACTTCCTACAGCATAGCGAAATTTGTCATCCTTACAAGTGGAACACAAGGTGTAGGTTTGGCAATAGCAGCAAGCTTACTTATAAATCAAATTACTAATAGAGACTTAATTGAAGGAATAAATATTAATCGTAGAGATGGACAGTGGGAAGCTGACAATATGGGTAAACTTATTAAATTTACTTTTTCTACCTTAGTCTCTGCTTTCGTTATCTGGAGTGCTTTAGGTAATTTTATAAATATAGTTAACTCATCGCGCGCAACCTATGACCAATTACAAGGCGCCGCTAATTCATTCAACAAGTTACCCGAAGAAAGACAGAACATGATTATTGTAGCAGGTGGTCTAGTAATTTTAGCAGGTATATACACGATTATTGATACTAAAAGAAGATGAAAATATATAAGTCTCTAACAGTTCTAGGAGTAACTGTAGCTTTAACGAGTTCGATGTATTTAGGACAGTCCCGGCACCCATATCCTTTGGTAGCAATAAGATTTTGTCCCAAGACTGCTAATTTACCTCCTAAGTATGGGAAAGAATTTAGTAAACGCTCACAAGAGAAACTAGATAAACAATTTTGTAAATACGAATATAAATTACTCAAGGAGATATGGGAGCAGAAACAATTTGAATCATCCACACCGTTACCTGAAAATTCTATCGTATTAAGAAATATTCCTGCTGCGGATAATAATGTAATTTGGTTTTTAGTAGCGCCCATCGCTTCTGGAATTGCTTATCTAAGCTGGGCTAAAAAATCAGAGTTAGATGAAATATCCGCACACGATGAACTAGAAGCTTATAAAACTTGTATCAAGATAAGCACAGTTTCTAACCAAAATGAACGGGAATTTAAGACACTGCAAACAAATCAAGTATGGATACCCAGAAAATCAAACGTGGATTTATCCCGGTAGAAGCTATACAAGACCGCGCGCGTAGACAAACAGAATTACAAGATAAAACTCATGCAGCAGCGTTAAAACAATTTGATGAGGCAAATTCTAAGATGGACAAAACTATTGCTGAAAACCTACGAGATAAACACAAAGCTGATAAGGAATCTCAGAAAATTATGGGCGCCAAACATACAGAGGATGAAACCATAACGACTATGAATAAATTTCAATTAAGCGAACAGTACCAATGGATATATAAACTGTTAAAACTTCCCTTCCGAGTACTATCAGGGGAGCAGGGAAGCGGGAAGAGTACACTTGAACGTTTAATGATTAGGTTATTAAAAGAGGATGGTTATCATGTCGTTATTATTAACCCAGAAACTAACCCCGCAGTTTGGGAAGGTGTGCAGGTACTCGCTGATGCGGAATCAATCAACGAATTTATGGGCGCCTTCCCTGAAGATATACGCGGGCGCCAGCAACAAGCCAGAGACTACAAAATTGATGAGGATGATTATCTCAATCACATCGCGGATAAATCAGGTTTAGAGGGAAAAGTAGCTATCTTCCTTATGGAGGCAAATACTTATGAAATTCACGGTGTTGACCCCGAACTATGGGCAGCTTTTCTTAAACAATCTCTCACCAACATTAGAAAGTGGGGTTACACGGTGTGCTTAACTGCCCATTCAGATAATCAAACGAGTATTTCGAGCAAGCTTGCAGGATTTTCTAAGATGATAGATTCGGCGCCTCGTGTTGATTGTATTGCTATTGCTGACTCGAAAACTGGTGAAGCTACATCTTCAGGTAAAGCGCTTCTCAAAATGAAAGGTATCAAGGACGAGAATCCTGTGCAAGTGGAATTGTACAATTATCCAAAATCAAAACATTTTTAGGGTGCAATATGAGATTTACTAACTGGATGCGCGAAGAACTAATGCCTTGGATTGCTGTTACATCTCTATATGGTGTAGTAGTCCCAAGTGTGATAGTTATCGGCGCCACATTTACCGTAGATGCATTAAATATCGGCGCCAGTAATAAGTTTTACTCAACAGTGAAATATAAATCGTATGCGATTGGCGCCAGTGCAGGATTAATAGGAACAATAGCGTTTAGTACGAGTTTTGCATTTTTAATAGCAGATAAACTATCCCTTGAAAATCGATTATCTCAAAGTCGATTATCTGAACTAGAAAGATTGGATAGTGAAGCTAGAAAACGAGTTAGAGAAATACTTTCTAAGATTCCAAAGAACTGTAGAAGCTGCAAATATTGCACTAAAAATATTTACTTACTGTGTACGGTACATCCTACCGACATGCAAGAAAACTGTAAAGACTAGGAACCACATTGTTAATTTTACGTAAAAAATCAGGTGCCTTACTAGTTAACAAACTCTCAAAGGAACTGGATTACCAAAGCATTTAGTAGACGTGGGAATGAAATTGATATAAAGGTTTGCAAAGAAATTGCAGAGAGGATTAATCAAAATGAATCAACCTAACAATCAATTAAGTGGCGCCAATGATACTCACCAATTCGACTTCTACAATTACGACCATGAAGTACTATTTTCAATTAGTTTAACTGGCGTAACTGAAAAAAAAGCAATTGAAGTAGCCAAGAGTATTTATTTTGCTACTGAAGAAGGAGAAGTAGACTGTTGGGACTTAAAGGATAAATCAAGAGAAGGTGTTTTAGATACAGGGACTAATAAAAATTACGTGTTTAAACTCAAGCACTTGATTATAGGACTTGCGACGATGGTGTTAGCTGGTTTTACCTTGACTCGTTGTAGCAGTCACGCAGCGGCACCTACAACTACACAGAAACAAACCTTGACTCGTTAACGGGAGCATCTAACAATATGGACACCAAAGAAGATTTTGAATTTCTACATGCATACGTAGCAGAGAAGTTCAATCCTTATGATGAAGGAGAATATATAGTTATACAAACTTTGTCAAAAAGCATACGGTTAAGAGCCTTGCATAGAGGCTTTGATTACCGCGCGGCTAAGAGTTTCTGTGAACTTGAAAACCTCGGTAGTGACTATAATCACTACAGCTTAAGAATTGTGTATCAAGGGAAGCTGCATCATGTAGATTTTGACGGCGCCCCCACTATAAAATCACGAGAACAAGATTGGAAAGTAGCAGCCGACTATTTACAAGTTCACTACGACCGGAATTTAGATGGAGAAATAGAAGTTTGTAACTGTAGCTATCCAGTGTTCTGGGCACTCAAAACTTACATCAATCAACATGGTGAAGGCACCGATAAACTTATACCTGTAACCTGTCTTATTGATGACCACGGGAGAGAGATAGATAACTGTCCTAACTGCAACGCGCGGTTAGTTGAAGAAGAAGAGGAAGATGAAGATATTTGGGACGAGGCGCCGGAGCCTTGTAAAGGTTGCAAATATTACAGTGACAATTATGTAATGGCTTGTGCAGTGTATCCGTATGGACCGGATGAAGATATTTGTCCCGATTGGGCAGGATGATATTAATCCAAATGTTTATATTTAGTGGCGCCTTCACTCAAAGGTGCTTTTTTATATATGTAGAGCAAATTACAATTGGGTGGTAGGTATTTGTGGAAAGTGAATGCTGGCGCCTGACTTTAACATTATTGGCGCCGCTTGTTAGTGTGAAGTGTACATATAGTACATAAAATCTGTTTTACACAACAGGCGCCTTATATGAGGCGTTTTTTTACTTTTGGATGTCGGCGCCTGGTTTTTGAGGTGTTTCTGCTAGTAAACCTAATAATGAACGGAATTCAGGGTCATATTTAGCTGTTTCCCAATTTTTAGCAGTTTTTATTTGTTCTACAGTTAGTTCTTTGACTTCAGTGAGGTCGGCGCCGCTGAGGGCAGTATGGGCGCGGTTAGCACGTCTGATGTAAGCAAAGTCGAAGTTCTTGACGTAGTTCTGTTGATTAGAAACGTTTTGGGAGATGTTTTGGAAAATAAGAACATCGTTGAGCTTAGGAGTACTAAAGCCAACACCGTTAAGGTTAGCATCTTTGAGGTCAGCATTTCTAAAGTTAGCACCGCTAAAGTTAGCACCGCTAAGGATAGCACCGATGAGGTCAGCACCGCTAAGGTTAGCATCTGTGAGGTCAGCATCTGTGAGGTCAGCACGGTTGAGTTTAGCAAGGCTGAGGTTAGCACCGATGAGGTTAGCACCGCTGAGGTCAGCATCTCTAAGGTCAGCAAGGATGAGATTAGCACCCCTGAGGTTAGCAAGGCTGAGGTAGCCCTGTCAAGGTGACTTTTTGGCATCCGCTAAAAGCCTTGCAGTGGCGACATGCCGATGGCGTGGGTCGCAAATTGGGGGGTCTTTCTTTTTCTTGGGCGCGCGCGGTTGTTTAAGAAATGAACTTAAACGAACACGCGCAGCCAAATCAAGCAAAACTGAAGCGAGCTGTTGTTGGTTGAGTTCAGCAAAAATACTCCAATTTTCGGGAGGAATGGCAATCATCATACCTCTATAAGTGCCCTGAATCTCTTCTGCCATATAATAATCAGAGAGACCAGCCTCAACTTTACCAACACCATGTACTGATGCTAAAACTGCACGAACAGTTGCCAAAATATTGTATGTGACTAATGCCAAACAAAAAGAGAATAATGCAGCTTTCGGGTAGCCCAAAGTCTGGATTTCACATTCGTAATTTTGAGTTACATCCTGAAATAAATTTTCAACACTTCGCCGCCCACGGTAAAGTGAAGCAACAATTTCAGTTTTAGCTTCGCCAACGGGAAGCATTGTCAAAATTGCTATCTCAGATTCTCCATTACGGGTTGGTTTAAATAGTTTTAAAAGAATTCGTCTTATAAGTACTGATTCTCCTTCATAATTTAAACGTACCATTTGCTCAAATAGCTCTCCTGTCTCGGTTTTACCTTTCCGGCGTAGAGTACTTACTACCTCTTGGGGCATACTTTTATGTTCACGTATAACAAAATTTGACCCACGCTTAGTAACACCAAATAAAAAACCCAATGTACACATACAACGGTCTCCAATCCACAGTTCTCCCGCATTCACTGTTGGCAAAACTTGATTAAATAATGACCGTTCTTGTGCGTGACCATCCTCACAAGGAAAAACATTAATTGCTAATCTTAACTCTGGGTCAAGTATGACGAGAGATTTTCCTGGTAGCGCGACTGCTCCAATCTTTCTGAGTACTTCAAGGCGATGGTCGGTTCCTTCTAAACAATTACCATCTATTACTCGAATTTTATATGGCGCCAATAACGAAGGTGATTGTCCTCCAATCAATTCGATTAACGATGCCATCGACATTCCTGTTTCGCGGACAATTGCAGCGCTTACAGAAGTATCAACTCGATTTAATTTGTCGTATACAGCTGTTCTACTAACATTTAATTGTTGGGCTTTGGCTCTATACGCTGCGTTCACAGATGGATGAATTCCGCATACAACCAAACTCATCAAATCTACGACACTGGAAAACAGCAACTCTCGCGTATACTGGGTTTGAGCGTTTGTTTCAAATATTTGATTGATTTTTGAAGGCGCCAACACTTGTTCCATCAATCCTCGAACCATGACACTAATTGGACTTTCTTCCACAAATCGCTCAAAAATTGCACCCAGCATAAAACTAGCCCTTGCTAAAGTTGTCCGAGGCGCCCGCTAACGCGGGCGCTGTAGGTAATTATCTCACTAAAGGAATATATGCAACTTTTGCCACCTTGACAGGGCTAGCATCGCTGAGGTCAGCACGGCTGAAGTTTGCATCGCTAAGGTCAGCGCCTCTGAGGTCAGCACCTCTGAGGTCAGCACCTCTGAGGTCAGCACATCTAAGGCTGGCAATGCTGAGGTCAGCATTGTTGAGGTTGGTATCGCTGAGGGTGGCACGGCTGATGTCAGCACCACCGAGTTTAGCATTGCTGAGGTCAGCACCACTGAGGTCAGCACCTCTGAAATTGGCACGGTTGAGGCTAGCACCGCTAAGGTCAACACCGCCGAGTTTGGCACTGCTAAGGTTGGCACCACTCAAGATAAAATTAAGAAGTTCTGAATCACGTAAAAAATCTAGAACGTTTCCTTGACGTTCTTTATCACATTCTAGTCTTCGTAATATTGTTGTTGTTCTCACGCGCGCAACATCTCGCACTGGGTTATCAGTATTTGTATTGTTACTATTATTCTTATCAGGTAATAATTCTAACCGACGCTCTTTGTCAATTAATATTTCTGCCATACGGTCGATATAAGCTTGTAAAGCGTCTTCATTTAAATTAGCATCCGCAATTTCTTTTTCAGCGTTAGCTCTATCGAGCGCGCGCCGCTGTTCACCTGCCTGAAATACGTATATCATAATGGGAATAGCAATTGTACCACCTAAACCCAACCAATCCCAGAGCGTTTTAGGTGATTGAAAATGTTCAGTTTTAGTTTTCTTAGTAATAATAACTTTTCCGTCTTTTATTGTTTCCTCTGTACTTTCTGATTTATTGGAATCTTTACCAAAACCGCTCCACTCATAGTTAGATAAAATGGGAATAGAGGCGCCAATTCCAATAATTCCAGTAACGAGAAGCAGTCTCAATAACCCTTTTTTAGTAGTAAACAAGGATTTAAGCACTAACCTAACCGATGACTTATTACCTTTGATGACCATGAAAATACATAAAAGCACCAGATATTTGATACAAATTGATGACTACTAATTCCGTAAATAGCCTAATTTTTTCTGAGTAAGCTTTGGTTCTATCAGGGGTCGGGGTTACTATCCCAACCCTTTTTATAGTTATGTAGTAATTAGTATTTACTTGAACTATAATAGCGGCGGCCAACATCTAAGTTATTTCTGCCACTAAGCCCAATTCAGAATTAAATTTAGCTTTTTCCCAATTTTGAGCAACTTTTACTTGTTCTAAAGTTAAGTTTTTTACATCCGTGAGGTCGGTGCCTTCCAGATTGGCGCCATTCAGGTTCGCATCGTTAAGGTTCGCATTACTGATATGGTGAAAACTCAGTATTTAGAATCAAAAATTTGATACAAACTTAAACAATAAATGTAAATACTATTTCTGCTACAGGTGTTATTTGGTGCGTTCAGATACATGGGATAGCTAGTTATATTCAAAAACTTCCACCATTGGTAGACAAACTTCATTAAGTACGTTTGAACTGCTGCTGTACACGACAGGCGCCAAAACACTGATTAGTGCTGCAAGGTTTTGATTGCGTTTGAAAAAGTACACGAAATGTAATAAGCATATTACACGCGATTGTGGCGCCTGCTTATATAAAGAACTGACAGAATACAAGCGTGCGTCCATTTCATGTTTGAGTAACAGATGGCGCCATGTGTGTTCCACCCACCACCTGTTTGTCTTTACCGACGGAGGAAAGAATTTTTACTGTTCGTATTTAATCTATTTCCTCCGATTGCTGCTTGGCGGGTGAACGTTTTCGAGTTCTTCGTTGTGGGATATCTTCCGGTCTTCGCATCTGTAACAAATCTCCGACTTCTTGGTCAAGACCTTAATAGTGTTAAATAACGATAAGTATAATCTTTTTACTTTGATTGCGAAATTTCAAATAGAAACCGTGTAGTTATCAACAAATAGCGTGCCATTGTCTAGCTGCATAAGTCAACTTTGTTTCACCTATAAGAATATGTGGTGGTGGGAGTTCTTTTAAACTTTTCTACTAATGCATACTTTTTTGTGTTTGTCAATTCGTTAGTGCTAACTGAGAAATTTCTACGAATCAATAAAAACCGTGAAAAAAATATTGATATTATCAGCCAATCCCAAGGACACAAACAAACTGCGCCTAGATGAAGAGGTGCGGAAAATTCAGGCGGCACTGAAGCGAGCCAACAATCGAGAGCAATTTGAAATCGTCACTGAGTGGGCGGTACAAGTTGATGACCTGCGCCGTGCGCTCTTAGACCACCAGCCATCAATTGTTCATTTTTCCGGACATGGCTCAGAAGGTAATGGATTAGCTCTTGAGAATAACCCTGGACAAGTGCAACTGGTGAGTACACAATCCCTGGCAAGGCTATTTAAGTTGTTTCAGAATAAGGTTGAATGTGTTTTACTCAATGCCTGCTATTCAGAAGCTCAAGCTGAAGCGATTCACCAGCATATTGATTATGTGATTGGCATGAATCGGGCAATTGGAGATATAGCTGCCATCAAGTTTGCTGTTGGATTCTATGACGCGATGGGTGCTGGGAGACCTTATGAGGATTGTTTTGAAGTAGGCTGTGCTTCTATTGATCTAGAGGGAATTCCAGAGTCAGAAACCCCAATACTTAAAGCAAGGCAACGTCAGCAATTTTCCTCGGATGAAGATAAGAGCATCGTTCGTGAACAAGTAGGTATGAAAACAAACCCACAAACTATGAATTTTCATGGTGATGTCAAAGGTTTTGTGGAGTATAACTCCGGAACTGTTAATCAGAACATTACTTGAAAATTGGAGGAAAAAACTTATGTCTGAAGCTAGTTTACCAAATAATTTTCAGTTTTTTGGTGAAGTTAAGGGTTGGGTTCATGAAAATAGAGGAGTTGTCAATCAAAACATTATTGTTGAAGTATCTAATCTTCTTGGGTGGCGGACATCAGATGCAGCAAAAAAATTTACTCAACATGAGTATGAACAGAAAAAGATCTTGCTCCATAAGGTTAAAAATTATTGGGTTAAAGGCATCTTAGAAAATTCGCTACACACCAAAGTAATAATTGAACTTGGTGTAAAAGAAGAATTAGATGCAGTCAAGGATATCTTCACTGGACTAAAAGAGCGGTCTGGTCAGTCAAATCAACTACCAACAGGTGCTGGTGCGACTGATATCTTTAATCAGATGGGAGAGGGGCGAACCCTGTTAATTCTTGGAGACCCAGGAGCAGGTAAAACAATAAGCCTTCTAAAGCTAGCAGAGAGCTTGATTGCTCGTACCGAACTAGACATGAGCCGAACGATTCCAGTAGTGTTCACTTTATCTTCATGGGTGAATAAACGGCAAAAGATATCAGACTGGCTGGTTCAAGAACTCTGGGATAGATATCAAGTTCCAAAGAGTCGTGGGAAAGGCTGGGTGAAACAGGAAAAAATACTACCGTTGCTAGATGGTCTGGATGAGGTCAAGCCGGAACTTAGGGAAGCCTGCGTTGAAGCTATCAACCAATTTATGCAAAAGCACGGACATACTGAGATGGTCGTAACCAGTCGTATCAAAGACTACAAAGCTCTCTCTTCTCAGTTGCAATTGCAAGGTGCAATCCGCATTCTACCTTTAAACGATGACCAGATTAAACAATATTTGGATAAAGCTGGTGGGGAACTGGAAGCCGTGAAACATGTACTTCAGATAGATACGAAGTTACATTCCTTAGCGTCATCACCCTTAACCCTTAGCGTGATGACGCTGGCTTATAAAGGCAAGAAACTTGCAGAACTGCCCCAGACAGGTTCGGTGGAAGAACGTCGTCAACACCTGTTCAATACTTATATTGAGCGGAGGTTCCAGCGCAAAAATCACCAATACCCCAAAGAACAAGTGATGCTATGGCTGAGTTGGCTAGCTTTTAAAATGTCTCAAGTATCTCAAACTGTTTTTCTAATTGAGCAAATGCAGCCTAGCTGGTTGGAGACTAAGGAGCAGAACAGACTTTATCGATTTGGAAGTACGTTGGTTGGAGGACTTCTTATCGTTTTAATATTGTGGCCAATTTATGCATGGGATCCACTTCGGCAGTATGGTTCTAGTGCTTGGGGTAAAAATATGGATAGCCCGTTTAAAGGCGAGTTTTTTAATGCTTTGAGATTGGGGCTAGTTTTAGGACTAATTTTTGGATGGGGTAAAGCAGAAATTAAAACATTTGAGACTCTGACATGGCCTTGGAAAAAAACATGGAAGGATTTGTTTAGTGGACTAATTTTTGGACTGAAGTTGGGTCTGATATTTTCGTTAATTTTGTCACCATTATATGGACTTCTGATAAGTTCTCCTATCTCGCCTTTTAATGTAGGCACAGTATTTGCGAACTATGGAACAGAGCTACCGGGATTGAAGTGGGGGATCGGATATGGACTTAGTTTGGGGATGAGTTTGGGGATGAGTTTGGGGCTGATTAATGCCCTCAAAGGCTCTGAAATAAAAACAAAAACTATTCCCAATCAGGGCATTTGGAAATCAGTTATGAATGTTGGAGTTACTGGGTTCATAAGCTGGCTAATTTTTGTTCCGATTTATTGGTTTAATACAAAGCTGATTGTTATCCTTTATAAGGAATGGATTTTGAACATATCGGCTTGGGGGGAATCCTCGTTGGTTGATTTTATAACTCCAGGATTAAGATGGGGGCTATTGTTAGGGCTGCTCTTTGGTGGTGGCACAGCCTGTATTAGACATTTCACGTTACGTTTCATTCTTCACCGCCAAGGTTTCATCCCCTGGAACTATGCCAACTTCCTGAACTACGCTAGCGAACTAGTTTTTCTGCACAAGGTTGGCGGTGGCTACATCTTTATTCATCGTATGCTGCTAGAACATTTCGCTCAGATTTACAGGAATAATACACCAAATGAGATACGTTCAAGCAATGCCGAATATGGCGAAAATCAACCTCTAACTCCAGTTCCAAATCATATTTTCTGTACTACTTGCGGTCAAAAGAATTCAGCTAATTCCAATTTCTGTTTCAAATGTGGAACGCAATTAATTAATTAAATAACGCGTAAGTCGGCGAGAAAAAACCAAACTATGTAACAAAAAATAAAATTTATGTTTCGGCTCGTAGTAGCGCTGTCAACGAATTGAACGACTCACATATAAATTTGGTCAAATAGGAAAATCATTGACTGGCACCAGTGACGGTGTTTGTATAACTGTGATGCTTGAATCTGTCATAATTTTGTAGTACGTATCACAATAACTTAACAAATATTGATGCGGCATCTGCAAGAGATTTGATATTAAGCGCAGTAAACAATTTAATCATTAACTGTTTAAATGCAGCATCTAATCCTGAAAAAGAGTTTGTTGAAGCTGGGAAAGGATTCACAGCTACTAAACCACATCAAGCCAGTGACAAAGAACCAGAATTTATTAATACAAAGTGGATAGGTAAAGAAGTTAAAGTATATCCTCGCTCCACTCCAGTTGGTACACATAAAAGTCCTGTATCCCATTATCGTAGAGAACACGAGCGTCTACAGCGCTGCGGTAAAGGTAGAAAAGAAATACGTGTAGTTAAAGTTAAAGGAGCTAATGTCAAAACAAGCAAGCAAAAAGATAGTATTTAGGCACCGATGCTTATAATACAAGCGCCTAGTTTAGTGATTCTCACGTACGGCGTAGAAATAATTGCAATTATATGAATTCTTGTAACGAATTGGAATCCGAATTCAAAAACCTAAGCTTCTAGCTAGCAACTACAATATCAGATTCATAAAATTGTTTACAGAAAACACTATAGCAATTAAAGTTAAAACTACACTCCGAATGCATATCGAACGAACCAAGCAACAAACCCAACCAAACTTCGACAGGCGCCAATTCATCCAACGCGCGCATCAAACCCGATACTGTTATTACTTGAGTTGGCGCCACTTTATCTATATATTGATTAATCGCATGAACCCAAGCTTCAACATCCTCGCTGTGGGCAATGTCTAAAACCGACTCCCACGCGCGTTCAGTTGTTGTTTCCTCAATTACAGGAAGCGTTTCAAGTAAAACTTCCTTATCAACTATTTGTACTACTGAATGATTTTGTGTGTCAGGCGCCCATTCGTACTGTTTGCGAACCGAACTTACCAGCGGCTCAATAAACTCATCAAAACTAATATCCATACTTTGCCTAATAAATGGAGCAAAGTCAGCATCTCCCATCACGGGACCATCATCACTCGTTACAGCTTCAATTTCTTGAAACAGTTCAATACTGCGACATTGAAACACCTTAACCATTTGTACTAATGCATCTGCCGCAACTTGTAACTGCTCGGCAGAATCCAAATCTGTAAGTGAAACATCTAAACCATACCAAAGCAGGTGCCAGTCCACATCCATAGGCGCCAGTTTTGCTTCTTCCAACAAATCCCAAATTTCTAGCTGCACAAATTTTTCGTTCATCACTCGTATTTTCGTCCTGGGATACGGTTGTTTTAGTTCTAAAGCTAAAAGCTATATATAGTAAGTATTTGAGGCTATTTTTTGTACTGGAGCGTTCTAAGGTTATATTTCAGGATGATGAGGACAAGGTTTTATTGGACACAAGCAAGGGTCAAGTCGTTCAAGGGAAGCGAATTTTTTAATACCGTAATTTGAATTCAACACCCCTAATAATTTCTTCGTATATCCTAAAACCTGACTTTTCACCATCCCTACACAGTGGACAGGTTTTACAACAGCGCATTTTTCTTGACCTTTCCAAACTTCGGCGCCAATTGCATGTACAGGTGTTTCATATCCCGGCGCCCTATACACAATTAACGTGGCGAAGTAAATATCAGAGAATTCCTCAATGTCGATAGAAATTTCTTCGGCTAGAACAGAAGAACGTTTCATAGCGCGCGCTTGATTTCGCCTGTCTTTGTGCCGTGCATGTGAACGACGACTGTAACATACCGCAGGATTCCAACAATTATCGCCACTGGCGCCGTGTAATTCTTTCGCCTGATCAGCAGAGAGCATGGCACATTGTTTGCACTTGGACGGTATCTTACGTTTAACTGGCGCCATAACTATTAAATGCTCGTTGTGATTGGACTGCGGGTATTATACAATTTTGTCTTATTATTGTGATAGGAGGGATAATGATTGTTATCTGTCCGATAATCACACTTACTAAAAGCCATGTCACGATTTAGAGCCGTCCCTGACCCTGTAATTATTCAAGTCAACCATGAGGCGCCCACTCCTATAAATAAAGTCAAGGATTTAAGAGAATTACGAATTGACGAGTTCTTGGCTGCTCGTAACCTGGCGCCGAAGTCAGAGAAAGCTTACCGTAAAGATTTAAAATATTTTCTTGAATGGTGTGATACCTCTTGGGTAGAGGTAGAACCAAGGCAAATCGCAAATTTCAAACTCTACTTACAGCGAAAGTCTGAGACTAAGTGCGCGTTGAAAGAAGCTTCAGTGCGGCGGGTGCTTGGAACACTGAAAAATTTTTATAATTGGATGTTTCGCTCAGGGTATGTGAAGAGCGACCCAACTTTAGCGGTTGATTTACCAAAAGTCAAAGAGCCAGGTGCAAATAACCTTAGCGAAAAAATTGTTGCTGATATTTTTGGCGCCGTTGAAAAAACTAATTACCCCGAACGAAACTTAGCGATAGTCGGGGTATTATTACATGGACTTCGAGCTAGCGAAGTTTGTAGTTTGAATTTTGGCGATTACGACGGTGAGTGTTTAGAAGTTCGGATTGCTAAGTCAGGTTCGGTGGGTACAGTGCCACTGGAACAATGGTGTTTAGATTTGGTTGAAAACTATCTGGACTGGCGCCGGGAGGAATTAGATTTTATTGATGAAACAAACGAGGCGCCCTTATTCATTTCATGTTCAAGGTCTAATAAAGGTGGAAGAATAGGTTACAACACAATAAGCAAGCTTTGCCATCAACTTAAAAAAGAGACAGGGCATGATTTTCACGCGCACCAGTTTCGGCATACTTTCGGTACAAACCTCATATTAGCAGGTATTAATCCATACCATGCCATGACTCTAATGAGACATAAATCTGTATCTAATTTTAGAAGATACGCCAAAGCTGCTGACAAAAAAGCTGCAATTAAAGAATTTCACGGGGTATCGCAGAAAGGAAGCATACTTCGTCCAGAATTATAGAACTACCACCACCAACGGCGCCAATATAAATAGGAGTGGGGTTGCTGCCGTTTAAGACACTTCAATGTTACTAATACTTACTCAAGTGTACATAACAATTTGTTCTCAAAATTTAGAGATGCCTGGTTTTATAAATTGGCGCCTGCTCCCGCCGTGAACTGTCGTCTCACCACAAGCGTGAAAATTTGTTGCGGACAAAGCTCAATCCGCTCTATGTCAATTATTATACAGTAGTATCTCAACTGACTGTTACTATTTTATAAATACGCGCGTTTGAAACTCTCCTTGTTTGTCTTATAGGAACTATATAAAACTATGTTATTTGCCACAAATCGTGTACTGAATGAAGGACCAACTCGTTTAAATTCAGACGGTTCTTTTGATGTACCTCGAACAATCAGTTTTGCAATTTCAAATAATCAGGCTGAACAATCTATCTATTTCTGCCGACGTAATGCTAATGGTGATTATATGGAAATTGGAAATCAAACTTTTTTTAACGAACTGAAGGCGGCAAAAGTTCAGCAAATACTGCTGTTTTTACATGGTTTTAATAGTCTTCCAGAAGATAGTGTTTTTCCGAAAGTAGAAGAGCTTCAAGCTTTGTTTGAGCAGAAAGCTGCTAATTTTATCTTGGTTATTCCACTTATTTGGCCTTCAGACAATGATACTGGTATTGTTAAGGATTATTTTGATGATCAAAAAGCAGCCGATGCGAGTGATATGGCCTTTATGCGTCTATTTCAGAAGTTTCTAGAATGGCGTGAGGACAACAGCACTTTGGATGATCCTTGTATCAAAAGGATTAATATATTAGCTCATTCACTAGGCAATCGAGTGTTACGAGGCGCCTTTAACCGTGCGGTTCAGTACTATCAAATACAGGCAGTACCTCTGATCTTCCGCAACACGTTTATGGCTGCTGCAGATTTAGTCAACAACGCACTTGAACCAGGTCAAGAAGGTCAGTTTATTCCTCAAGCTTCACGGAATGTAGTAGTTTATCATGCCGCAGATGATTTAGCTCTACGCTCTAGTAAGGTTGCAAATGGTATAGGCAATTCAATTACTTCCCCTCGGCTTGGGCATACTGGTCCAGAATGGATTGACAAAGTAGCTAAAAATGTCTATGCACTTGACTGCGCGGATTTCAATAATACATACGATTCTCCCCTTGGTCATAGCTATTTTGATAAGGATGAAAATGGTAATCCTGGCTTATCGTTCGACCACATGTGGGAATGCATTAGAACCGGAAGAGTGCCGATAAATCCACCACTAGCTCGCTTTTCAATCCTGAATAATCGGTTTTGGTCAGCAACATAATTCGATTTAATTTCCTGTCGCTCTGGACAAAGTATTTGACAGCAGGCACCGATATTATTTTCATTAACTTTATGCTTTTATATAAAACTTATATGCTGAAACCTAAAAATTAAATTGAAGGCGCCTGATATCAATTATTGTTTAACTTCCTGCAAATGAGCGCCTATAAGCCAACCAGTTAAACATTGAAGGAGCGCGCCAAGTGCTAGCAGCTTTATTTGTAGTTACTAATCGCTTTGCTTAAACTACTTCAATCACAATTCCTCCAAATCTTGCTTCGTCTACTCTACATTGCATTTCGTCTATATAGCAGTTGTGACTGTTATATTCTTCTTGACCATTACTGTCAGCATAATAGGCAATGTATCCACCTGACAGTGATTCATTGTAAAAAAGTAACTTCCTACCATTAATATCACATGCTTTGTCTTCGCTTTCAGCAAAAAACTAAATAGCACGTACAAATTTACCAAAAAAGGGCTAAATTTTAACAAAGTCAACAGCCTAGTCACAGGTGCCAGCCAATTTAGTTGCACAAACAAAACTAAGTTCAGCAGTAAAAACTGTAGCAGAAAAGAAGCTAGAGAAATTGGGTTATAGAAAAATCAAGTTCTGCAGGTTGAAAAAACTATCATGCCAACTAGAAGATTAGTTTTGGAGCATACATTTAAGGAGAAAGGAGAAAATTTTGATTTATCTGTAGTGTCGAGTTTAATTAAAAATAATTAGGGCATGCTGAAAAAGAAAGGAAAGCTGACACTTGAAGATTATCAGACCAAAGGAATATACCCACGTGCAAGACAAAAAGGTAAGATTACCTAAAATTCATGCATCTACATGACTGGCG
>JAESFJ010000240.1_pt1 | contig 31564 bp, 24 predicted proteins | sample 9266161 | NCBI WGS metagenome assembly JAESFJ01 (sample SAMN14506165, study PRJNA617096) | algae metagenome | isolation source: Calothrix sp. FI2-JRJ7 and co-occurring heterotrophs from granitic desert soil | place: USA: Red Pass Lake area, Fort Irwin, California | collected 2000-06-01
CGATAAAATTCACGCACGCTCAACAGGTCCTTACTCACTTGTTACGCAACAACCCTTGGGTGGTAAAGCACAACAAGGTGGACAGCGTTTCGGAGAAATGGAAGTATGGGCACTCGAAGCATTCGGCGCCGCGTATACCCTGCAAGAATTGCTAACCGTCAAATCTGACGATATGCAAGGACGTAACGAAGCTTTGAACGCGATAGTCAAAGGCAAAGCGATTCCTCGACCTGGTACACCTGAATCATTCAAGGTATTAATGCGCGAGTTGCAATCACTAGGTTTAGATATTGCGGTTCACAAAGTCGAAACCCAAACTGATGGAAGCTCACTCGACGTTGAAGTCGATTTGATGGCAGATGTTGGTAATCGTCGTACTCCACCACGACCCACCTATGAGTCTCTATCTTCTCGCGACGCAGACGAAGAAGAGTAAAGAGAAGTCGGAAGTTGTAAGTCGGTTTGTCTTTCCTTCGGAACACTACGTGAACGACAATGAATGTTGTTCGTTGTTTCAAGTAAATTTATACTTCCGGCAAAACCAACCTCCGACCTCCGACTTCGTTAAAAATTGAATACTCCTCACTCATAGCGCTTCTCGCGCTGTGTATTTAAACAACTTGTTAAGTTTAATTCCGTCCTAAGAGATTAAAATGAGACCAGGTCAAAACAATCAGTTCGATTACGTTAAAATCGGCTTGGCTTCACCCGAACGAATTCGTGTATGGGGTGAAAGAACGTTACCCAACGGTCAGGTCGTCGGAGAAGTTACCAAACCGGAAACGATCAACTATAGAACTTTGAAACCAGAGATGGATGGCCTTTTTTGTGAGCGCATCTTTGGTCCAGCAAAGGATTGGGAATGTCACTGTGGTAAATACAAGCGCGTCCGTCACCGTGGTATCGTTTGTGAACGTTGCGGTGTGGAAGTTACTGAGTCGCGAGTCCGGCGCCATCGCATGGGATACATCAAGTTGGCTGCACCAGTAGCTCACGTTTGGTATCTAAAAGGTATTCCTTCTTATATATCCATCCTGCTTGATATGCCGTTGCGGGATGTAGAACAAATTGTATATTTCAACTCTTACGTTGTATTAAATCAAGGTAACGCTGAAACTTTAACCTACAAGCAGTTACTTTCAGAAGACCAATGGTTAGAAATCGAAGACCAAATTTACGCGGAAGATTCTCAACTTGTTGGTGTTGAAGTTGGTATTGGCGCCGAAGCTTTATTAAGACTGCTTGCTGATATTAACTTAGAACAAGAAGCAGAAAACCTCCGCGAAGAAATTAACACAGCCAAAGGTCAAAAACGAGCCAAGTTAATTAAGCGTCTACGGGTTATTGATAACTTTATCGCGACTGGAAGCAAACCTGAGTGGATGGTAATGACGGTTATTCCCGTAATTCCACCAGATTTACGTCCAATGGTGCAACTCGACGGTGGACGATTTGCCACCAGCGACTTAAACGATTTGTACCGTCGCGTAATTAACCGTAATAACCGACTAGCACGTTTACAAGAAATTTTGGCGCCTGAAATTATCGTCCGTAACGAAAAACGGATGTTACAAGAAGCAGTAGACGCGCTCATCGATAACGGTCGTCGTGGACGCACCGTAGTCGGTGCCAATAATCGTCCATTAAAGTCATTATCTGACATTATCGAAGGTAAACAAGGACGATTCCGTCAAAACTTGCTTGGTAAACGGGTTGATTACTCAGGTCGTTCGGTAATCGTAGTTGGGCCAAAATTACATATCCACCAATGTGGGTTGCCACGAGAAATGGCAATCGAATTGTTCCAACCGTTTGTTATTAACCGCTTAATTCGCAGCGGTATGGTTAATAACATCAAAGCAGCCAAAAAACTAATTTCACGTAACGACCCGCAAGTTTGGGATGTTCTCGAAGAGGTTATCGAAGGACACCCAGTAATGCTAAACCGGGCGCCAACGTTACACCGTTTAGGTATTCAAGCCTTTGAACCAATATTAGTAGAAGGTCGGGCAATTCAACTACACCCGCTCGTATGTCCAGCATTTAACGCTGACTTTGACGGTGACCAAATGGCGGTACACGTCCCACTTTCCTTAGAATCGCAGGCAGAAGCGCGATTGTTAATGCTAGCTTCAAATAACATTTTGTCACCTGCTACAGGTAGACCAATTATTACGCCTAGCCAAGACATGGTTTTGGGAGCATATTATTTAACCGCAGAAAATCCTGGTGCAACTTTAGGTGCAGGTAAATATTTTGCCTCACTTGATGACGTAATCATGGCATTTGAGTCAGCGCAAGTCGATATCCACGCTTATATATATGTCAGATTTGATGGAGAAGTAGAATCTCCCGAAGCGGATACAGTGCCTATCGAAGAAAACAAGAACTCAGACGGAACTGTTACAAAAATGTACAAATTCCGCCGTGTTCGTGAAGATGCTTCGGGAAATGTACTTTCTCAATATGTACGCACTACGCCAGGTCGCGTTATTTACAATAAAGCGATTCAAGAAGCACTAGCAAGCTAAAAGTCACTCATGCGCGGAGTTATGAGTTAGGAGGAGCGGAGTAAAAAGAACTCATCACTCATAACTCATAACTCATCACTCATAACTCATAACTCATCACTTCATACTTATGGCTAACGAGAATTATGTTTTTCGTAATCGTGTAGTTGATAAAGGTCAACTACGTAATTTAATTTCTTGGTCTTTTATTAATTACGGAACAGCACGTACAGCAGTAATGGCAGATAAACTCAAGGATTTGGGTTTTCGCTATGCGACAAAAGCAGGGGTCTCCATCAGTGTTGATGATTTGATGGTTCCTCCAACCAAACGTAGTTTGCTTGAAGCTGCTGAAGAAGAAATTAGCGCTACAACCGAACGTTACACTCGTGGGGAAATTACTGAAGTTGAACGTTTCCAAAAGGTAATTGATACTTGGAACGGTACTTCCGAAGCACTTAAAGATGAAGTTGTTCGGTACTTTAAGAGTACCAACCCCCTTAACTCTGTATATATGATGGCGTTCTCTGGAGCGCGCGGTAATATATCCCAGGTACGTCAGTTGGTTGGAATGCGGGGATTGATGGCAAATCCTCAAGGGGAAATTATTGACTTACCAATTAAAACTAACTTCCGTGAAGGCTTAACTGTTACTGAGTATATTATTTCTTCTTACGGCGCCCGTAAAGGGTTAGTTGATACAGCGTTACGTACAGCAGACTCTGGTTATCTTACCCGTCGTTTGGTGGACGTATCTCAAGACGTAATTATTCGAGAAATTGACTGCGGTACAGACCGTGGTATTCCAGTTACTGCCATGACCGAAGGTGATAAAACCTTAATACCTTTGGCAACTCGTTTGATGGGACGAGTAATTGGTGAACAGGTTAGTCATCCTAAAACTAAAGAAATTATTGCCGAGCGCAACACACCCGTTACCGAGGAATTAGGTAAACGTATTGAAAAGTCTGGTGTGCAATCAGTAGTAGTACGTTCTCCTTTAACTTGCGAAGCCGCGCGAAGTGTTTGTCAACATTGTTACGGTTGGAGCTTGGCACACGCCAAAATGGTAGACCTGGGCGAAGCAGTGGGAATCATTGCCGCGCAAAGTATCGGTGAACCTGGTACCCAGTTAACCATGCGTACTTTCCACACAGGTGGTGTATTCACAGGTGAGGTTGCTAAACAAGTACGCTCCGAACACGAAGGCGCCGTTAAGTTTACCAAAAAATTAAGAACACGTCCTTACCGTACCCGTCACGGTGAAGATGCTTTATATGTAGAAACCAACGGTAATATCACAATTGAAGATAGCGCGGGCACCGTTACCGAAGTTGCTATTACCCAAGGAAGTACACTTTACGTCAACAGTGGTCAAAAAGTTAAAGTCGGGCAACTCGTTGCAGAAGTTTTATTACCTGGACGTGGACGTGGTAACACCGAAAAAGCTGTAAAAGATGTAGCCACAGACCTCGCAGGTGAAGTTAAATTCTCTGAAGTTGTTGCCGAACAAAAAACCGACCGTCAAGGCAACACAACTACCACAGCATCACGCGGTGGTTTGATATGGATTTTATCGGGTGATGTATACAACTTACCACCAGGCGCCGAATTAGTTGTAAATAACGGTTCGAGTATAGAAACAAACGGGGTACTCGCAGAAACCCAACTTACAACAGTTCATGGTGGTGTAGTACGTTTGCCTTCTATTGAACCAGGTAAAAATACCAGAGAAATTGAAATCATAACCGCTTCGGTAGTTCTTGACTCTGCAACCGTAACTAAAGAAAGCACCCAAGGACGCAATAACTACTTGGTAACAACTGGAAATAACCAAGTATTTAACCTACGTGCAACTCCAGGAACCAAAGTTCAAAACGGTCAAGTCGTCGCAGAACTAATTGACGACCGTTACCGTACCACTACAGGTGGTTTACTCAAGTTCGCAGGTGTGGAAGTCCAGAAAAAGGGCAAAGCTAAACTTGGTTACGAAGTCACCGTTGGCGGTAGCCTATTATGGATACCCGAAGAAACACACGAAGTTAACAAAGATATTTCATTGTTGCTTGTCGAAGATGGTCAATTTGTCAACGCTGGCGATGAAATTGTTAAAGACATCTTCTGTCAAAATAGCGGTGTTATCGAAGTCACCCAGAAAAACGACATTCTCCGCGAAGTCGTAGTCAAACCAGGTGAACTACTAATGGTCGATGACCCAGAAGCGGTAATGGGACGCGATGGAACATTTGTACAGCCTGGTGAAGAGTTGATGGGGCAAGTTGCCACAGAACTACGTTATATCGAGTACGTCGAATCACCTGAAGGTCCCGCATTAATATCACGTCCAGTTGTGGAATTTGCTGTACCTAGCGACCCCGATGTGCCATCAACAACATCTGTAAGTCAGCACACGGGACGTTCGATTCAACTAAGAGCTGTACAACGCCTTCCATACAAAGACTCGGAGCGCGTAAAATCAGTAGAAGGTGTAGAACTTCTACGTACACAATTAGTATTAGAAATTGACGACTCCGTAGGAGACCAAGACCACAATGCTTCGCCATTGGCAGCGGATATCGAACTAGTGCCAGATAACGAAGACCCTGATATTCAACGTTTACAATTAGTAATCCTTGAATCACTAGTAATTCGTCGCGATATTTCCGCAGATGCAACTCAAGGTAGTACACAAACTAATCTTGAAGTCGAAGATGGACAAACAATTGCTCCGAATGCCGTAGTTGCCCGCACCCAAATTCTGTGTAAAGAGGGTGGTGTTGTACGCGGTGTCCAGAAAGGCGCCGAAGCTGTTCGTCGTTGTTTAGTCTTACGTAACAGCGATGTTCTAAACTTGACCGCAACTGGGGCGCCTCTAGTTAATAAAGGCGACTTAGTAGTTGAAGGTTCTGCCATAGCACCTGGAGTATTTGCTCCCGAATCTGGACAAGTAATAAGCGTATCTAAAGATGCCGAATCCGCTTCCGGAAGCTCGGGAACTGCGTTAGCAACAAGTGGTTCAACCATCAAAATACGTATCGGGCGCCCTTATCGCGTTAGCCCCGGTGCCGTACTCCAAGTCGAAGATGGTGGCTTAGTACAACGGGGTGATAATTTAGTACTACTAGTATTTGAACGTGCGAAAACTGGGGACATTATTCAAGGTCTACCTAGAATTGAAGAATTGCTCGAAGCGCGCAAACCCAAAGAAGCTTGTATATTGGCAAAACGCAGTGGCGAAGTCAAAGTCGTTTATGGCGATGGCGATGAAGCAATTGGACTTAAAGTCATCGAGTCAAACGGCGTTGTTACAGATTACAATCTTGGCCCCGGACAAAACTTAATAATCTCCGATGGTCAACAAGTAGATGCTGGACAACAACTAACCGACGGTCTTGCTAACCCCCACGAAATCTTGGAACTGTTCTTCAACCTTGGTCATGAAGACGGTATTTATGCCTGTGCTAGCGTTGCCCTCCAAAAAGTTCAAAACTTCCTCGTTGACCAAGTGCAATCAGTATACCAATCTCAAGGTATTGATATCGCCGACAAACACATCGAAGTTATCGTTCGTCAGATGACCTCAAAAGTGCGCGTCGATGATGGTGGTGACACAACAATGTTACCTGGTGAGTTGGTTGAATTGCGCCAAATCGAGCAGGTTAACGAAGCGATGGCAATTACAGGTGGCGCCCGTGCCCAGTACACACCAATGCTCTTAGGTATTACCAAAGCATCTTTGAATACCGATAGCTTTATTTCTGCCGCATCATTCCAAGAAACAACACGGGTATTAACGGAAGCTGCAATCGAAGGAAAATCCGACTGGTTGCGCGGTTTGAAAGAAAACGTAATTATTGGACGTTTGATTCCCGCAGGTACAGGCTTCAATACTTACGAGGAACCTGGTATCGTTGATGACTACTCAACTGATATGGGTACTGGTGTTTTAGATGAGGTCGAAGACTCTCTCGACATGGTTCTTGATGACCGTACCGCACGTAACTACAACTTAGATGCTCCTCCAGGTCTTGTTGATGGTAGCTACGGTGGTGCAACTCGTCGTAATAACTCCATCCTTGATGATGAGGACTTCATGGTGTCAGAAGTTAGCGACCTTGCTGACGAGGACGACTATGAAGAAGATGAAGTTGATGATGCAGAAGAAGATGATTTTGAGGAATAAAGACAATTTGTCTTTCTCTTTCAAAATATCTTTATAGAACCCCCCTAATTGTAGAGACCGTAAATTTACGGTCTCTACATTTTTCTAGGATGCTATTGTGACTTTGACGTTTCGTGGTTGATAATCGGCGCCACCAATATTTAATTTATTGGCACAAAAACCAAGATCACGAACTTGATTTGGTTCAATTACCCGTCCCCAGTCTAATGGCGTAACTATGTACTCACTGCCTTTCTGTTTGAAGGTGCCATTCCAAGAGTTGTTAATAGCAGCTTTTTCCATATTGAATGTGAGTTGCCAATTTTTGACCTTTGTTGAGTTGGAATTCCCAACTTTAAAGCTCATACAAAATCCTGATTGCCAATCAGAGTCTATTTTAGTTGTTACTTGAAGTTGCCCAGACGAAGAAGATAAGGAAGAAGGAGGTGGAAGTGATGATACAGGCGCTAAAGGTAGTTGTTTGGCTGGTTCATTTGTTCCAAGTGCAACTGGTACTGGTGGGTTGTATTTAACTGGCAATATCCTCGAAAGCATTACTTGCTTGGGAGCGTCAATTGTTTGCCAATCTGAGAGCAAAATTCCAGCAGTATCGGAACTATTAGGATTCCAACTCCAGTAAGCGTAATTTAAGTTTTTATCGCGGATAAAATCAACTAATTTATTTTGCCAAATACCCTCAATTGAACTTTTATCTACTTGCTTACCACCAAATTCACCAATCCAAATTGGTGCTATTTTCTGACGCGCAATGTAATAAAAACCTGTTTCCCAGCGCTGAAGCATATTTTTGGGAAAGCTTTTATCAGAAAAATAAGGCTTATTAAACACACCTGGTCCGTATTCGTGTGGCGAATAAACTATTTTGTTGCGTTGTTTTAATCGCACTCTAAAACGTCTGACACCTTCTAAGTTACCTCCCCACCAATGGTTAGTTAGCTTTTGTCCTGGTACGTTTAACTCTACTCCCTCAACAATAATTAACCAGTTGGGATTTATGCTCAAAATCGCATTCCCTGCACGCTCGGCAGCTAGGCGCCAATCTGTACTTAGGTTGTTTGTACCCCAACTTGCTCGACCATGTGGTTCGTTTTTCAAGTCGGCACCAATGATATTAGCTTGATTTTTGTAGCGTTGCGCTAATAGACGCCAGGTATCAATCCAGTCAGCTTCGGTAAAACCATCGCCATACCACAGTTCCGGAATACGTTTGCTATTAAGACGGTGACTATCAAGAACAATCATTAACCCTTGACGTTCGGCTTCTTTAACAACAATATCCATCACTTCAAGGGGTGTTTTACCCTCAAGTTCTTTATTACTGCCTATTGTATAATTAACAGCAGAAATACTATCACTCCGCAGTGCTTCCACTGAATATGGTAAGCGAATGGTGTTATAACCTAAACTCTTAATCTGAGAAAGCATTTCTTTATAGTCACGTGACCATAATCCGTGCGGTACATGAGTTTCAGTTTCCATCCCAAACCAGTTTACACCTTGGAGTAAAACAGTCTTTCCTTTCGCGTCAATAATTCTTGCTCCACTTGTAGATAGTGGTAACTCAACATTCATCGCAGCAAAAGCAGTATTGCCCATCGTGCTGTTAGGTAATTGACTCAATAACCCACTCAACAACACAACTAATGCAACACTAAATACAAACAATCGTTGGTAAAACTGAATTCTTCGCCTTTTCATATTGGGGGGTATATAGCATTGTATGTGTACCAAGATTTCTTTTGCCACTTGGATATTTTCCTGTCACAAAGTTCGCGCTCTACCAATCAGCTATACATATGATTCCCATCATATGCACGGCGCCATTGTTCGTCCACCCTACAAACTAATTTTAGTTAGCACTCTTAATATTAGTCGAACAATATTTCTATAATTACTTCACATATACTTCACATTGTCTTTACCTAAGTCAATTTTTATTGTGTTAGAAGCAAATACAGTAATCAAATTTTTAAACAATTGTGATAATCAAGAATTGAAAACCGATTTCACTCGCCAATTGATTTAAACATGAGATTTTAAATCAGGTTGTAAGCATTACTTTATTACTACAATCTAAGTACTTTTTTCATTTTTAAAAGTTTACCTCATGTATTGTCATGACGTTTTTTTATTATAACTACTCATTTATTTACTCTTATGTAAAATATATACATATAGGGATATGTATAACTTCCATAATTTCAACCATGTGCTTTTTGAGCTATATATCTCTCGATGGCAGCTTTCTTAAAAATGTTCCCAACTATTATGAAACAGTCCAATTGTTTAATCATGTATATTTTTTTCTGATACTTTAATCACAAATTATTTAAATCTATTATTATTTATTAAATACTAAATTAAATTATAGAAATACTTATACTTAATTAAGTAAAATGGTTATGACAAAAGCTAAATAAACCAGGACTTACGCAAAAACCCTAGAAACCTGGTTTCTTTGTCTATAACTTGTAATTAAAACGACGATTTGGTGTAGAAACCAGGTTTCTTTGCGTAAGTCCTATAAACGTAGAGATAATTGAATTTATAGTAATGCCGATAAAACAAAATAATGTTAATCATGGAGTTTCGTCTAACTCCATGATTAACGATTTACGTGCGTCTTCGGTTGGGGTGCCCCGTTAAGCTCTGTGATTATTAAGTTGTAAAATTAAAAGTGTGATATAAGTTAAAAATAGGTTAGAATTAAATACTAAGCGCATTAAGTCACTAATCGTGACTTTGACCTGAAGCGCAGGCGTGCTATTTATCGAGCTAAGAAGTTATTAATTTCCATAATCAAGATGCTAGAGCATAGTAGTTAGGTAAGGGAGGGTGGTTGGAACGTTGTAGAATTATTAAGTAACACAGTCAAGCATCCTTAGTTTTGGCTCAAGACCAAATACTAGCTATAAAGTCAGCAAAACAAGCATTTTTGTTATCATTTACTTATCCCCAATTACCCATGCGGCTTAATCTTATTCTAACTATGTAATTTGTACGAGTATTATGGGTGATATCTATCGGTATCATACCATTGACTACTAGCCAACCGAAAATTACATATGATGACTATGTGCGGCAAGTCAACTTGCGCTTGTAGTGTCAAAAAAAAATCCAGGTTAAGCTAGAAAAGAAAGTTTGAGTTAAGCTTCCACCCTCCGGTGGTTTTAAGTAAAACTCATTCTCACACCGGGTATATTCTTAAAGTTGGCATTGTCCTTACTCCATGCTGCGAATCATCACTCAGCAGGCAGACGTTCGAGCAGAACTACAACGCATCTGCGATCGCACTCACTCAGAACAAGTTGTTCATAAAGAAGCAACAGTACGCGAAGTGTTGCAAGCAGTCCAACGCCAAGGCGACAAAGCTGTATTGCATTACACTGCGGAATTTGACAATCAAGTTTTAAAAGCACCAGAACTGCGCGTTTCTGCCTCAGAAATCGACGCAGCTTACGAAGCGGTGTCTAAAGAACTACTTGAATCAATTCGCCTCGCGTGTCGGCAAATCGAGGCATTTCATCGTCAGCGTGTCCCCAAAAGCTGGGTACACTTTGGTGATGATGATATTGTTCTTGGCAAGCGTTACACTCCTGTAGACCGTGCAGGGCTATATGTACCTGGTGGTCGCGCATCGTACCCAAGTACGGTAATCATGAACGCCATCCCAGCAAAAGTCGCTGGTGTCCCTCGCGTTGTTATGGTGACGCCTCCAGGTACAGGAAAAGGTATTAGCCCAGCAGTATTAGTAGCTGCACGCGAAGCCGGTGTCAGCGAAATATACAGAATCGGTGGCGCCCAAGCGATTGGTGCGTTAGCGTATGGTACTGAAACAATACCAAAAGTTGATGTAATTACAGGTCCAGGTAATATTTACGTTACCCTAGCCAAAAAGCTAGTATACGGTACTGTTGGCATTGACTCACTCGCAGGGCCAAGCGAAGTACTAATCATCGCTGACGAAACGGCAAATCCTGTACATATTGCCGCTGACTTGTTGGCGCAAGCCGAACATGACCCAATGGCAGCAGCCATATTACTAACAACCGATGCAAAACTAGCCAAAAATGTCCAAGTGGCAGTAGAAAGACAGTTAGTAGACCATCCGCGACAACTAGATACTGAGAAATCGATTGCTCACTATGGTTTAATTGTAGTCGTCGAATCGCTACTAGCCGCAGCTGAACTATCGAATGAATTTGCACCCGAACATTTGGAGTTAGAAGTCGAAGACCCTTGGGCGTTGTTAACCGACATACGTCACGCAGGTGCGATTTTCTTAGGACATTCCACTCCCGAAGCCGTTGGTGACTACTTAGCTGGTCCTAACCATACGCTTCCAACTTCAGGTGCTGCAAGATATGCTTCCGCGCTCGGCGTCGAGACTTTTCTAAAGCACTCAAGCATTATTCAGTACTCACAAATAGCACTCGCCAAAGTCGCAGGCGCCATTGATTCTCTCGCAAAAGCTGAGGGTTTACCTTCTCACGCTGACTCTGTAAGGCGCCGAGTACAGAAAGAATCAGATTCTGAGCCTTATAACCCAGATTAGGGGCGCCATTATAGGGGAGCCACACCCCTACTTTCGCTTCCCCAATTGTTAATTTTTGCTGCTTACTTTTAGCAAAAATGCCCATTAGCCTGCAAACTAAAAGTTTAGGTTAATACAAACCTTTTATTGGTACTTGTAGTCCAGGAGCGCTCCTCGGAGGTTGACAGTGGTGCTTAAAAAAATTTTGGTGGCTTTGGACGATTCGGGAATAGCAGACCGAGTAATTGAAACAGTACATCGTTTGATACTTCCAAGCGATGGCAAAATTATTTTGTCTCATGTTTTTCCAACATCAAACTCATTAGATGATCTTCCTGCCGACCGTCCACACCCTGAACCGTCGGCTACTTTATATCAACAAGTCGAAAAACAGCTACAGTCATACCAAAGCGAATTAAGAGTCGATAGCGATATTGAACTAGTTGTCGGCGACCCCGCACAAGAAATTATTCGTCTTGCCAATATTTATAAAGCCGACTTAATTGTCATAGGTAGTCGTGGCTTAACAGGAATGACGCGCATTGTCCAAGGTTCTGTCAGTAGCCAAGTGGTTGAAGATGCACCCTGTTCTGTTTTAGTTGTTAAACCTGGTTAGATTATAGACACGTTACATGTAACGTCTTTACTGGTAATGTTTTGCTAGTATAAAACAAATTATACACTGCAAATGCTACTTAACAACCGCTACCGTGTAATACAAACTCTGGGAAGTGGTGGATTTGGTGAAACTTTTTTAGCAGAAGATACCCAAATGCCATCGCTCCGTCGTTGTGTTGTTAAGCAGCTCAAACCTATTCAAAATAATCCTCAAATTTATCAGTTAGTACAAGAACGGTTTCAACGCGAAGCAGCAATATTAGAAGAATTAGGTGGCACCCATACACAAATACCTAATTTATACGCTTACTTTCAATTAGATGGGCAATTTTACTTAGTTCAAGAGTGGATAGAAGGTGATACTCTTAGCCGAAAGCTTTTACACCAAGGATTGTGGAATGAGAGTCAAGTATACTCATTACTGTTAAATTTATTACCTGTTTTATCTTACGTTCACAGTAAACATATAATTCACCGCGATATAAAACCCGATAACATTATTCTACGGCGCCAAGACGGTAAACCTGTTTTGATTGATTTTGGCGCCGTGCGCGAATCGATGGCGACTGTTTTAAACTCCCAAGGTACACCCACTAGCTCTATTATTATTGGTACTCCAGGTTACATGCCATCTGAACAAGCAGCTGGTAGGGCAATGTATGGAAGCGATATATATAGTTTGGGTATAACAGCAATTTATTTACTAACAGGTAAACAACCGCACGAGCTAGAAACCGATGTCCAAACAGGGGAAATAATTTGGCATAATTTTGCTTCTCAAGTTAGTCCTGTATTAAAGCAAATTATAGATAAAGCAATTAGATATCATCCCCGTGAACGTTATTTAAGCGCGTCGGATATGATTTACGATTTACAAAGCACTGCACAAACTATACATCCTAACGTACACGAAACAGTACATAAAACAGTACAGGTAGCGCCACAAACACCACTGCCACCAGCTACTACTACAAGTAAAAGTCGAAATAGTATTTTTACTGCTAGCTTAATTGTGGCAGGAATCGTTGGTGCCTCAGCACTTGTATTCTCCCTTACCAAATTTTTTCCTCTAGGAATTGCAGATAAAACACCCGTAACTTCCGATACTGCTACAATCAAACCATCAGTAAACGCTGTATTACCTGATACTAATATTAAATCAGTATCAAATCTTCCTAGCTCTTCATATTTTCTTATAGATTCGGCTTACGCAAAACAAGAAGCTGCAAATAAGCAACTTGAACAATTAAAAGCTAAAGGATATCAACAAGCAGGATTATTTTGGATACCTAATTATCCTAATCTCTCTGGCAAAGAATTATACGCCGTACATGCAGGCAAATTTAGTACTCGCGATAAGTGTGTAGATTTGTTACGTAACTTTGGTTTACAAAATGAAGATGCATATTGTACATTTGCAAGTCTTGATGCTTCTGCACCAACCGACCGATTTTACTTTAAACAATTTTCAATTAGCCTTACACCAACCCCAACACCAAGCAGTAGCACTACACTGAAAGCTATTATCAATGATAATTATTCTTGGTTATCACAGCGACCAGTAACCGATGCTGATTTAGAAGGAAAAAGTGCTTTGGAGTTAGATATAATGCGTAACTCTATTTTTGCACGCTTAGGGCGCCGTTTTGACACTCCAGGATTACAAAGCCATTTTAATCAACAGTCGTGGTATCGTCCGCAATACTCTCCAAAAGAATTTGACTCCTCAAAATTTCTATCAAATTTAGAAATGCGTAACGCTACATATATTGATAAATATCAAACAGACAATAACTTACATTATTTCAAGTAAGTTTTGGCTGGTCAGTGATACAGTACGAGCAGCCGATTTAAACAGAAGTTGTAGAATATTAAGGCAACACCCTTGTCATGAATGCTCACTCATTACTGTAATGCTGCTCAATACCCGCTATCGCGTGATACAGACTTTAGGAAGCGGTGGGTTTGGAGAAACCTTCCTTGCTGAAGATACTCAAATGCCATCCAAGCGTCGCTGTGTCATCAAACAGCTCAAACCAATCAATAACAATCCTGAAATTTACCAACTTGTTAAGGAACGGTTTCAGCGCGAAGCGGCTATTCTAGAGGAACTTGGTGATAATAGTAATCAAATTCCCCGTTTATATGCCTATTTTTCTGAGAATGGGCAGTTTTACCTAATTCAAGAATATATCGAAGGACAAACTCTCAGCGCCAAAGTCCAATCTCAGGGTGTAATGAGTGAGAATGCTGTTCGGGATATTTTAATTAGTCTTTTACCTGTACTTGATTATGTTCACGGTCGAGGTATTGTTCACCGTGATATCAAGCCTGATAATATCATTATTCGTAACCTTGATGGTAAGCCAGTACTAATAGATTTTGGCGCCGTGAAGCAGACAGTTGGTACAGTTGTGTCACCCTCTGGGAATTCTACAAGGTCAATAGTAATTGGAACACCAGGATTTATGCCTAGTGAACAGTCGGTAGGTAGACCAATGTTTGCTAGTGATATTTATAGTTTGGGAATGACGGCAATTTTTTTACTAACAGGTAAATTGCCCCAGGAAATACCAAACGACCCAGCGACAGGTGTAATATTATGGCGCCAGTATGCAAGTTCTTTGACACCAGGTTTTGCAATGGTGTTAGATAAAGCAATACAGTTTGTGCCTCAGCATCGCTTCAATAGTGCTAGAGACATGCTTTACGCTTTACAATCTCAAAATTCTGCTTCTATACCAACGGTACCTTATTCTCAACCTCCCAACTATAACCAAGCTTCTTATCCACCACAACAAAATACAGTTCCCATCAGTCCTGCGAACCAACAATATCAACAACCAAATACACCACCTATTAATCAAAACAATGCACCTCAGATACCACGTTCGAGTAATACAAGAGGTATTGTAATAGGCGCCGTAATTGGTGCTGGTTTACTTAGTGGTGCAATAGTTCTAGCTTCAATGTTAAATCGTCAAGGTCAACAAGTTGCAGATACAGACCCTACACCTGTTGCAACATTGAACGAGCGAACACCAACCCCATCTTCAACACTAGACGACTCTGAACCACCTGTAATATCAAGACCTAAAAACCGAATTACCCCTAGACCAATCCGAACACGTGAACCAGAAGTAGTCCCAACTTCTATAGATTCAGAATTTCCAACCGATACTCCAACACCAATTGAAACAACAGAACCTTTACCATCACCGTCTCCAACTCCAACACCTGAAATTCCAAATACAAAAAATCCAGATGTAGTTGTTCCTACAGTAATACCAACACAAACACCATCAAATCCACGACAAGCACAATCATCACCAACAGAGTTTGTAGAAAATTATTACAACGGTATTAATAATAAAAACTTACAAAAAACTTGGAGCAAATTTACTCCTGCTTTACAAAACAATCGTAGACTTCATCCTAAAGGTTTTGATTCATACATTGGTTGGTGGGATGGACAAGTCTCACAAGTTGAAATAAACCAAATTAACTTAGTAGAACAAAATGACTCTTTTGCTACAGTAGACGCAAAATTAAATTACATACTTAAAAGCGGTAAACAATCAAGTGCGAGAGTGCGTTTTACCTTAGTGTGGGATGCTGGTTCTAACCAATGGTTAATTAGTGATGCTCGATAATTTTTAAGTTATGAGTTATGAGTTATGAGTTATGAATTCAAACTCCTAACTCCTAACTCCTCACTCCTAACTCTACATTTAATTTGCGACTTCTGCGATTTCAATAACGCGCCCATCATAATCTTTAACCAAAAAGTTCATGGGCTTGCGACTACGAATTTTAAATTTCAAGCCGCGTACTTCCACACGCATTAAAATCAACTCTAGTGCATCGCTGTCGAAACAAACGTGACGCTGTTGATTTTTGGCACCCAGACTGGCGCCTGTAATGACGTGTAGTTGGGTATTTTTCTTGAGTTGATACCAAAGCCCCTCACTCGCATTACTCATACTACGACTTCCTGAATAGCTGGGAGTTGCTGACATGTATAAAGGGTCAATTCCAGCAGCGCCAATGGTTTGTTCGTAATTATAGTAATAGTGCAGAGGTACTTCAGCAGCTGGTAAATCGAGCAAACCTTCGTATAATTGTCGAGCGATTTCTAAATCTGACACCATTACCGTGTATACTTTTGGCGCACTAGTCAAAAACATCCACATGGCGCCAGCATAAGCTGCCAGCAGCATTACCATAATGCCTTGGGTGGACATTAAACCATCCAGCGCAGGCAAGAACGACGCCAGGGTAAGGTGAGGAAAGGGGGCTAAACTAACTGCTATAAACATGAAAACCGGAGTGTTTTGTATAAAGGAGCCAATGACAAATTGTATGGAGATTAGGACTTAAATCATAAGTCTGTGTTTCCAGTGTATCAATTACAAACAGTTCTAAACGGTTGACGCTTTAATCATACCGTCCTCAAAATAAGCAATCAAATAACTAAACTTAATCTCACTTATTTTAGTCAGTAGTAACAAATATCAATTAATCCGAGTTGCAATCCGTGCAAATACCACACTTCCCCGAAGCTAACCACCCGCTGGTGAAATCACTATTTCACCATAGCGACCGTGAACTGTTAACTTTATTCCAGCAGCATCCGGAGGCTGGTAAGTTCTTCACGGCGATGTTTTGCCGCTATAGTCCTATAGTTTATACCTTGATTCGCCATTCCGCTCGCTCACCAGTTCAAGCAGATTATTTATTTGCCCTCACATGGAAACATGTGTACCATGAGCTTGGTGGTCTTGATGTGAATCAGCAGATTAATGAGAACCTAACGCTGCAAAATTGGCTGATTAACATGACAGCTTATTGTATCAACGAAATTGAATTACCACCTACAGAAGCAATTCACTATTCACTCAAAGCGACATCACCACCATTATGGTGCTATGTCGAACAAGCTTTAGAACAGTTACCCCCAGTGCTGCGCTTAATGGTTTTGATGGCACAAACATTTCATTGGAGCGAAACCCGCATTGCTGCTTACCTTCAAGCCGAGGGTGAGAGTATCGCCCCTCACGAAGTAGCAAATTTTCTTCAGGAAGGCTATCGTATGTTAGAGGACAAATTGCCAATGGATATACGAGCTATATATTTAGGTGAAAATATCCTCCCGGCTGCGTCTCAGTAGTATTACTGTTAAGCGTGTTCTTTTTGTGAAAATAATTAGTTTGTAAATTCTTTTACTTAAACCCGACCACGGGAAGTTTTTTATGAGTCAAACACTAGTATCCTTATTTTCAAGCAGGCAAAGAATTAAAATTCAGCCCTATATTTACACTCTTCTTTTAAGTTCTGTGTTTTTACCAGCAGTAGCAAACGCCGCCGATATTACCCAACAACTTCATTATCCAAGACAGTTAAGGGTAATGCCTGAGATGCGTGATGACGCTGATGCTTTGCTGCGTATCGCAGAACAGCAACTCCAACAACAGGCGCCAGATAAAGCAGTTGACTCATTACTAAAGGCATTGGAGCTTTATCACTTCAAAAATGATTTGAAAGCAGAGGGTTTAGCTTTTGACTTACTTAGTCAGGCATATATTCAGCTAGGACGCTTTAAAGAAGCAGAAGACGCAGCACGGCGCCGTCTTGCAGTTGCGCGAGATACTAAAGACCTTCGGGGTCAAGTTTTTGGTTTAAATAACGTAGGTAGTTTGCTATTACAACAAGGAGACACGGCGCCTGCTTTTGAAGCATTTGCAGAAGCTGTGAGTATATCAAACAGTATTAATGAAATTGAAGCGCAGGGTTTATCGTTGAGTAATCTTGGTTTAGCAACCGCACGACTAGGTGATTACAACAAAGCTATAAAACTTTATGAAAATGCTTTAACGTATAGGCGCCAAACTCGTGACCCAATAGCTCTTGCGAATACATATAATAACTTGGGTCAAGCATACCAAGCGATTGGAGATTACCAAAACACCATCAGCACATTTGGCTATGCTTTACGACTAGCAAAAATGACAAGAGACCGTGTAAACGAATATCGTGCTATCGATGGACTAGTTTCAGCGCATACCTCAGTTGGACGTAACGAACGCGCGTTTGAATTGTTAGCACAGCGTTTAGAATTAGCGAAACAGCAGCAAGACCTAGGAGAGCAACTTAGAACATTTGAATCATATGCTCAGTTCTACGAACAACAAGGTAAATATCAAACTGCACGCAACTTCTACGAACGAGCAATAGTGATATCACGCACCCTCGAAGACAGTAAAAAAGAGATTTATTTAGTAGATAGGCTAACGCGAATCCTGAAAAAATAGTAATGAGTGCTGAGTGCTGAGTTTTGAGTAATAACTCCTAACTCATAACTCCTAACTTTACTCAGCACTTTCTACATTTCTATTAATTAAGGTAAACAGAACCGTTATTTTCAATTCGCAGTGCAGTTCTATCCATTGCAAAATTAGTAGTTTCCTGCATAGTGACTTCCAACACTCCAGACTCAGAACTTCTAGGTGTCACCATCAATAAACCACGGTCTTGACGATAGAAAGTAACTGTTGTAGGAATTCGTAGACCTTGCAGTGCTATTTCAGAACGACCAGCTAAGGTACGTACTTGTGTATCACCAACTGCTTGGAAGGTAATTGGAGCGTTAGTTTTGTTGATTAAACGAACAGTAACGCGACCATCACTAGGAGATACTGCTGCAACAGCATTCTGATATCGACCACCCAAATTGCTTTGGTCTTGTTGAGACTGTCTTGGGTTGGTATAACCACCCGCAGGCCCATTTACACGTCTACCAGTGTTGCTGTCTATTTGGCTGTTGGGAATACCTTGGTTTGACGAAGAGTAATTTCTGCTGTCTTGCGACTGCATTGTAGATGATTGGTTATAGTCTCTGTTAGTGTTTCTATCGTTATAGCTTTGGTCTTGTTGAGACTGTCTTAAGTTGGTATAACCACCAGCAGGCCCATTTACACGGTTGCCTGTATTACTATCTATTTGGCTGTTGGGGATGCCACGGTTTGGATAGTTTAAAGGTTGTGGTCTAGAGGCGCCTGTATTTGATTCATTTGTATTGTTATAGTTTTGCTGGGTATTAGATGAACTACTACCAGGTGCTTCACCACCTACACCTAAGCGTGTTTGGTCGGGAGTTGGCGCCACTGCGGAGTTAGACATGCCCATTCCTTGAGCATTCATTCGGGTTGTATAGGCATTGGGTGTACATCCTTGGGGAACCATCACTCGGTTATTGTGGGGTTCTTCGTAAAAAATACTTGGACAAGGATTGATTTTTGTACCTGCACTCCTTACAGGCGCCTGCTGTGCTACTGAAATTGCAGGTAAACCTATTAACATTCCACCAAAGATTGCGCCGAATAATTTCGCAAAATTACTTGATTTATTAGATTTAAGACTCATTGCGTTCTTCTCCTGGGTGTCTAAATTAAATTCAAAATGTCAACTAAAAATTAATGATTGCTGAGAATAAATTTTTTCTTCGTTGAATTTTAAACACATTTAATTAACTCGCGTTATATACACGAACCAATTAATGATTACACTCATAAATTAACAATTCCTACTGATATATACCTCTAACTCTAGAAGTGAAGTCAATATGAGTTTAAATAAGTCTATAGAAGGTTATAATCAGCCCTAGGAAAGATTAAAAGTCAGTTATATTTATTCTCTAACCACGATTGAAATTGCTTTGTTTCTGCCAATATAGGATGAATTGCAAACCAAGAACCGTCTGTGTCGCGGTACTCGAAGATAAACAGACTATTTAATAGCGTGTGGTATTTAACATCATCCTTAATATGCTGCTTTTCTAAAACTTCAAATATTAAATCCCATTCTTGAGAATCAATTGGATTTGCCCGAAAGTCTCGATAGCGTCGAATTACTGCTTCTACTGTATCTCGCTCAAAAGGTGGGTCTTGTTCGCGTAAGCATTCAAATACAAGTCCCAGTAAATCTCGAACGTGACCTCCACTTATTAAACACAACCTGTCAAGGGTTGAGTGTGAATCGAATATTTGCTTGATTAACTTTAATCTTTCAACAGGACTCATATCTGGACTTACATCTGGAAAAGCACGCGCGAGTACCACTTGTCGCATCAGCGCTAATCCTACACTATTAATTTCTCCATTTCTATGCCGTACTGGTATCATAGACAATACGCGCGGCGCCACTCCTCCTCCCAAACGGTTCTGTAGCAAAGCATTGTCATTCGATAAAACCAAGGACATCGGTACAGTGTATACAATGTGACAATTAATACGGCGTAATTCCTCGCTGTGGTCGATAAATATATGTTCTGGTAGCGAACGTCCAGAAGGTAAAGTATGAATATCTAATCGGTCAAGATTATCGATAATAACAACTAGTCCTTTTTTACCTTTTGCTTTCAACTGGGTATTTATATTTAAAAGTTCTTGATTCAGCAATTGCAGGATATTATCTGTATGAGGTTCTAGATAATCACGCAGTTGTCGTCTTCGATTAGGGTTTTCCTTAGTTTTGGCGGTAATCTTAGCTGCACCAGCAGATAATCCTTCTAGTTCTAAGCCGAGAGGTGTTTGCAAAAAATTATTGATTTCTCCAAATAGCTTATTAAAGTAGTTAGACTCGAAACGAATGTTGATAGCTTTGACACTTTCGGCAACTTGTTCGACAATGGCAAGCAAGATGTCAATTAAATCGACATCGACCATATCTAATATATAGCTAGATTCAAAATAAACGACATGGAAGCTTTGCTGCTCTAACTCAGCTTTGAGACGCAGCAGTTCGGTTGACTTACCACAACCAATATGACCTGTTAGTAACTGACATGTAGGCGCCTCTGGAGATATGCGCGTAATTGTGCGTGCTAAAGACTCTGCTATTTTACCACCACGTACCGACGCAAAATCAATATAATATTTCTGCTCTAAAGCACCTTCTAGCAGCAAGGGTCTACTTGGATTGAAAGCTTGATAAAATTTCTCAAGGTCAAGTCGAAAAATACTCTCACTGTTGCATCCACGAATATCACTACTGGCGCCACGAAATGTATTATACTGCTTACCTTGATTTGCATAACTTTGTTTCGCACGCTCTAAAGCTTCTTGATTACGCACAGGGTCAATTTTATGCGCCCTAGTATAAAGTTCTACAGCTTGAGAATAGTCTCCAATATCAAAATACAACTCTGCTAGTTCAAACAGTGCATGAAAGTGATTGGGGTTTATGGTTAAAACCTGCTGGAATAATTCAAGTGCGGCTAATAATTCTCCAATTTGTCGCTCTTTAATGGCTTGTTCGTATATAGAATGAACAAGTGACTCATCAAGTTTTTCTAGTTCCCATATCTCTCGACGTAATGGACAACGTTTAATTAGCCAACGACGAACTAACTCGACGGTTACTACATAGCTACTTGCTTGCAGCATTCCAGCATCATCAAAAATTTTTAAGAAATTCCATTCGAGTAAGCGAGTTTCTGCTTTGTGTAATGCTTCGTTAGCGATAACTCCATGTTTTTGTAGTAACGCTAATGGTGTACCTTGAAGTACAGCTGATTTAGACTTTTCTTGCTGCATTTCTGCAACCGTAGAGAAAATAACCCGCTCTGGTATTGGTAGACCATCTCTAAACCATGTTAATCCAGCTTCGCCAATTTCGATTGCTTGATTAATAATGTTATATACATCCGCGCGTGTGATATGAGGTTGTTGTTTTTCTCTAGCATGGCTAAACAGCGCAAAACATAGCACCTGAGTAAAATAAGGATGTCCTGCTGATAATTCTAGAATGGCATTAATAGCATCTGGTTCATAAATTAAAGTACTATTCGCAGGTTTAGTAATTAAACGTTCTGCATTCGTTGTATCGAGTAAACCAATTTCTTGAGTAGGCGCCTGTCGAAACAACGAGAGTAGGTTTGGCATATCATCCAGGCGCCGTCCTACCACAGGGATAATATAAAGCTGCGGTTGCCTTTGAATAACCGATAGTAAAAAAGGGAAAAAATGAGTTACCGCCGAATCTGAGTGAGAGTCACCCAAAACATCAAACTCATCAAGTAAAAGTACTAAATTTTTATTACCAAGTGCCTGATAAACTTGAGGCAAAAAAACATCAAAAAATATTAATTTATCTTCTCGTAGTGCTTCTTTAGTGGGTAATTTTACTTGCTCTTTCGTAAAATCAAAGTAGTCAAAAATATCTTCACTTAATTCATATAAAACTTCATATAATAGTTTTTGGCTTTTACCTTCTAACGATAAAAGTACAAACTCAAAGTTATCTAAACAAACAAAATTAGGAATCTGAGATAAAACAGAAGTCTTACCAATTCGCCGCTGACCATGCAGCAAAATAACCTGTACTTTTTGATTTAAATTATCCTTAATAAAATTAAACAATTCTTCACGCCCAAAAAAGAATTCTGGTTCATAAATTGGGCGCCCAATTATGTAAGGATTTTCTGAGTACTCAGTAGCAGAGAACACCATCAGCAATACCTCCCCTACTTTGATTTTAGCAGCAAATGTAACTAAGCGGGGGCGCCAAAAAACTGTTTAATAACAGCAATAACTACAGATTGAACAGTATCTTTATTTTGCCATAACCAGCGAATAGCTTGCTGTGTTTTTTGTGCTTGTTCACGACTCATCAAATTGAGAAAAATTCTCTCACGTGCTAGTAGTTTTTCTTCGTTGCTATTTTGAATCTCTTGAATAACCCACCACTCCATCATCGAAGAAGTAAAACTATAAACAGTTTTGCCTTCAGAAACTGTATGCTGAATCACACCTCGTTCTTCCAAGTCAACAAGTTCTCGACTGCGCTGACTAAAAACAAGGTCAACATCACCCAAACCGTAACGAGTATTTCTATTTAAACGACCTTGTAAATTACAAAGTGCGATAAGCATTAATAAGATTTGTTCTTCATCAGTAGAAAATCTCCACGTATCCCGAAAATACTGCTCGGTAGCGCTTTCAAAGTCTCGTGTAAAAATATCTATATTAGGAGTTTGTCTAGCTTCAAGGGTTTCATACAGCAAATAACCAGCATTTTGCAGTAAAGCTGGGTGTCCATCAATAATCTTTAAAACACCTTCTCTAAATAAACCAGAAATTTGAACGAACAACTGAGTGCTAACCTCACCCGTCGTTAACGGTCGCAGCAGTCGAAATAAATAATGATTATACCAGGGAGACCCACCAGGTGTGATAGTGGGACCCAGTTCATTGAGGCGCCGAAAAGTAGTGACAACAGTAGAGAGGTATCTACCTTCGTTGCTATGAACCGCTAAGTCGCGAAACTCACTCAAAAACGTTAGCATTTCGACTTCGGTGTACTCGTCATTAGTACGTAACGCAGCATCGTAGTCATCGAGTAGGAGTAATAAAAACTTATCTTGCTGTCCAATTTTTTTGAGAATACGTCGTAAATCTCCTTTTTCTACTTGCTCATCCTCCAATATCTGGTCAATGTCCGCTCGTAAAGCTTCATTCGCATCATCGTATAAACGATTTAAAATTTCACGCCAAAACTCTGAAGGAGTAAATGGACTAATACCAGCACAGCTAAGTGAAACAATAAATGCTTTTGATATGTCCTTCCCTCGTCTCTTCCAAATTTCAGGTGCCGCTAGGTATCTGAGCAAAGAGGATTTTCCCATACCGGGACTACCATATATTGCTAAATGCGCGCGTTTAGAAATTTGGTCAAACGCTGTTGTAATTTCTGACGCGCGTCCAAAAAAATACTCTAAAGGCACTGGGCCACCGACATAGTAAGGATTTGGCATGTTTATGTGGGACTCAAGAAATTGATTACATATATTTTAAATGAAAAATTCTGTAGGTTGGGTGGAGCGCAGCGTAACCCAACATCTTCAATTATTCATAAAAAATATGTTAAACCACAAAGAACACAAAGAACACAAAGGAAGAAAGAGTAAATGCATAATTTCAAAAATCAGACATAAGTTTCATTGTCACTCTTTCACCTATCTATACATTTAGCGTTATTCAAGAAAAAATGGCGCCAAATACGACAGAAGTGGGACATTATCATAAACACTCTCGGCAATTTTTATGAAATATTAATATTACGCATCTTGTCAAAAATAATACCAAATAATGTTATTTGTTCACTCATTTTATTATTATGTTTCTCAACATGCGTGACTAATCCCTGTATTTTTATATTATTCGCATTAGTGATTAATTCTCCTAATATTTCAAGAAAGCGAACGATTTTCTACTTCTTCCAAAGTCTTCAACGCATCACTAATGCGCGCAGCATAGTCAACCCAATCTGGCTTTAAAGGTAATAATATTTCAAATTCATCAAATCCATCTTTTTTTAATCTCCATACACCTGCGGCGCCATCCAAAATTCGAGCAGTTTCTTGCCAACCAACAGTTTTTAAGTGAGCTTCTAATATAAGAGGCTCTACAGTTTTGAGAATATTGCTATCTCTGACAGTAACTTTCATTGTATAAAATTTAAATTGGTTTCAATACAGTTCTTAAAGTTATCCAGCAATTACTGTTTAGATAATCTTGCATAGCTGCTTCGTCGTCAAAGGTGTGGGGTAAAAGTCTTCCTTCATAAACGAGTTTGACTTCGCTTTGCTGAAACGGCCAAGGGGATACTGCTATATGATTACAATTACCGACATTTTCTAGCAAGGTTAATTCGAGCGTAGTTTCTCCGTCTATTGTTGGAACTTTTGCTACTTGCTCTTTCTCAGCAAATCCTTGACATAATATTATTGAGAGACTATCCCACGTTGCTACGAGTTGTTGGTTACGTTTGATAATGGACGGCGCCGCATATGGTGCAAAATATTCATCTTGGTTGAGAATATTGATAAGTTGCTGTTGAAATGCTACCTCTTTATTAAGAAAATCCTGCACTACAGTTGTTGCTTCTTTTGAGTTTCGCCAGTTACTAAACCTTTCGTACAACCCTGTGCCATGCAACGAGACAAGTAATGCTGCGTATCTCCCAAACGGAAGCGCAAGCTGTTTTGCACTCGACCACATATCTATATGTACTTGTGTTGGCAACTGTGTAAATTTATGAGGATAGCCAGTTTCAGGGTTTAGCGTTGGCTTTTGCTCCCATTTTACCCAACCAATATCATGTAGAGAGGCGCCTAGACAAACTTCATCGAAAGGAGCAAAGTTACCAAATTGTTCATTACCCCAAGCGCGCGCAAATTCTCCCGCAATAATAGCGTGATGAGGTTGAGTAATGCAAACTAAGCCTTGTTCTGTAAAGCGATGCAACATGAGAAACACCAAACGACTTCCCACTTTTAAGATAAATGTAACGAGAAAGTGAGTTTTATAGCTGAAGGAAGAGAAAATATCTAGCAATAGCTGATTCTAACTTTAGTTATATCGTAGTCTAATATACATTTAAAGCTCTTCTTTTGTTACACATTCTTCTACTGGAGTACGCATTCCTTCTAAAATATCCTCTCGTCAACCAGGTATTTGAAGTAAATATAATATTTCTTGTATTGCGTTCCAATCCTCAAGGGAAATAAGTACAGCTTGATTTTGGTTGCCAGTAATAATTACTAGTGTGTGAGATTCGACCAGATTGTTAATGACAGCATCGAGATGTTTTTGCGCTTCGTTAACACAAATTACGTCCATTTATAAGCCTTGATGGTAAACTAAATTAAATTCGGATTACTTCAATTTATATTTATATTATGTATCTACAATTATTCTCTATGGAAGTGCCAACTCCCAACGAAAAAATTCTGTACCGTTTAATGAGCAAGTAACGTTGCATATCTCTGACACGGAACTATGAGCTAGCCAATTGCAATTCAAATTTAAATATTTAGCCAGTTAAAGATTTGTTCGACGGTTAGAGATAGGTCAATATTACTAATAATGGGGAGTATGTCTGTTCTTTCTAGTAGCTCAACACGTTGGTTAGGATGTACAACCAAAATGCCGTCTTCATCTGGAAGAATTAACCACCCTAGTTCTGTACCGTTTTTACTGCAATGCAGCAGGTTACGGAGAACTTTAGTTTGACTTTGCTCTGGCGAGAGAATTTCTATTGCCCAGTCAGGATGGCTATCAAAGCAGTTGGCAATTCTTCCAGACTCAGTACGAGGTATGTGTTCCCATCGAAATACAGCAACATCGGGAACTATGGTGGCGCCGCCAAATGTACAGCGCAGTTCGGGTAATGCTAAAGCAACTTTTTGAGGTTCTGCAACTTCATTAATAGTCGAGACAAGTTTACCTTGAAGTCGGCTATGCTCTCCTTGTGGCATAGGTTTTTGATTAATTTCTCCATTTATGTACTCGGAAGCAGGTTCGGTTTCGGGTAATTGCAGAAATTCGTCTAAGGTAATGCGTTTGACTGCCGTAGTCATGATTGTTTTTTGCTCTTATCTCTTATACCAATTTTAGCTGTTATATCAAACCCGTTTGCAGTTTTTAATGTTTTGCAGGTGCTAACAAAATTATCAAGCTATTTTCAATCTCATCAAAAAAATCGTCTGGCCATCGGTCAATTCTACCGTTTCTGTCAATACGCGGTGATATTAGTTCTGTTACAACTTGATTTTGTTTTCGCGACGTTGAAAGTGGTTGAATTGAATATCATCTGGTTTAATTAAACCTCCATGAACTGATACACGGATACCATTTAAAATATGGCCGCTATGAGTTTCGATAATTACTTGAATTCCACTGCTTGCTGCAAGTGATATTAACTTACCGATTTTAGTCTGTCCACTAGGATGTAAATGTCCCTCTGGATGTTCGATAATAATTAACGAACCTGGAGGAGATGCAAGTAACACAACAACAATTCGCAAAGTACAAGAAATACCAAATCCTACATTAGTCGCATGATATTTTTTGCTGGTAAAATTTTTAGTTTCTGGACTTATTTCACTCATTTATGCTTCTACTTAGTCTTTTAAACAAAGTGATTGTGCCTGGGGATGAGATAATTTGTTTGGAATGCTTTGTTCAGAATGCTCGCTAGTGTTAATAAATTCTTGTAAATTATCTTCTCGATGATAATTAATGGTATTGATATTTCGGTTTCCAAACACACTTAAAAAATCTGCTGTGTACTCACCTTTTGTTATCCTTCCGAAATCATTCGTAAAATCCGTGCATTGTAGAGACGCGAAATTTCGCGTCTCTACATCTAGGTAATCGCCTCAACCCCAGCCATATCTAAAATTGGCGCAATTAAATCTTCGCGCTTGACTGCCATCATATGCACGCCTTGGCAGAGTTGCCGCGCGATTTGCACTTGTTCAGCAGCAATTTTTACTCCCTCGAATAAGGGGTCTTTGGCTTGCCCTAATCTATCAATAATATGCTGAGGTATATTTACTCCTGGTACTACCCGGTTGATGAATTCGGCGTTTTTGGCTGATTTCAACAGGAATATTCCGGCGAGTATGGGTTTATTACACCCAGCGGCTATGGTATCCATGAATTTTTCCAATCTTTCAAAATCGGTGATTAGCTGACTTTGGAAAAATTGGGCGCCTGCTTCTACTTTTTTCTCAAACCGACTTTGTAACCCCGACCAACTTTTACATTGCGGGTCAACTGCGGCGCCTACAAATAAGTCTAACGCCCCATCTGTCAGAGGTTTATCGTTATAATCTACTCCTAAATTTAGTTTTTGAATAACTTGCAACAAACGCACTGCTTCGAGGTCGAAGACAGCTTTACAGTCGGGGTGGTCGCCTGCTTTTACAGGGTCGCCTGTTAAAGCTAGGATATTTTGAATTCCTAATGCATGGGCGCCCATCAAATCAGCTTGTAATCCAATACGGTTCCTGTCCCGACACGCGAATTGACATATCGGCTCGATACCGTTTTGAAGTAAAATTGCTGACGCCACTAGCGGAGACATACGTAACACAGCTCGGCTACCATCGGTGATATTGACGGCATGAACCCTCCCCTTAAGGGTCGCCGCCATTTGGAGCATGTGTTGCGGATTACCTCCTTTCGGTGGGCAAACCTCTGCTGTGACTAGAAACTCGCCGTTCCTAGCAGCAGCACGAAATGAACTGACTTTTATTGGTGTAACTGGTGTTAATGTATCAAGCATAACAATGAGCATTTTCACTCTAAGTACAGCTGTAACACAACTTGACCCCAAGTGGAAAGCTCATTGTGGCAGAGAATACCCCATTGCTGTTTTTACGTCTTTTAATGTTTGGTTTGCAACAACTTCTGCTTTTTGGCGCCCTTCATGCAGTACCGACTCCAAATAACCTTTATCTGCCATGACTTCGGCGTATTTATCTTGAATTGGTTTCAGGGCATTTATCGTTGTTTCGGTCAGTAACTTCTTGAAATCTCCCCATCCCATATCCGCACATTCTGCCGCTACGTCTTCCTTTGCCTTACCCGACAACAACATATATATTGTCAGCAAATTCTGACATTCGGGACGCGCAGGGTCATCGAAGACAATACCGCGTATCGGGTCAGTTTTACACCGTTTGATTTTCTTGGTAATTTCATCGGGTGAGTCAAGTAAGTTAATGCGACTACCTTCAGCAGGGTCTGACTTCGACATTTTTTTAGTGCCGTCAGTAAGACTCATTATACGGGCGCCGTCTTTACGAATCATTGGTTCGGGAGACTTTAATACCTTTTTGCCCTTACCAAATAGATGGTTGAAACGGTCTGTAATATCGCGCGTTAGTTCGAGGTGTTGCTTTTGGTCTTCACCCACAGGTACTTTATCCGCGTTGTACAGCAAAATATCAGCAGCCATCAACACAGGATAGTCGAGCAACCCAACACCAACGTTTTCCCCTTGCTTAACAGCTTTTTCCTTGAACTGAATCATATCTGTAAGCCAGTTCATCGGGGTAATACAGTTAAGTAGCCAAGCTAGTTCGCTGTGGGCAGAAACATGCGACTGTACAAAAATATTGGAGTACTCTAAATCAATACCACACGCCAAATACAACGCCGCAATAGTATATGTATCGTTAGCCAGCGTTGCCGGATTGTGAGGTGCGGTAATAGCGTGCAAGTCTACCACGCAAAAATAATTATCGAACTGGTCTTGAATTTCCACCCAATTACGAATGGCGCCAAAATAGTTACCTAAATGTAAGTTACCAGTTGGTTGAACTCCAGAAAGAATACGTTGCCTGCCCATAGCCTTTAGTTTAATGATTTTGTCATTATAAATTAACTTAAAATAGATCCCCCCTAACCCCCCTTAGTAAGGGGGGAACAAGAAGGGGGACAATAATCTTAGCCCCATACGCAAACAAATCTTAGCCCCATACGCAAACAAATCTTAGCTCCCCTTATTAAGTGGGGGTTGGGGGGATCAAAATTCTTGTCCCTCAATTGTAACGTTACTGTTACAAAACAAATATAATTTTGACATTATCTGGCGCCATTACCAAAAAAAATTATCGTGAGGTGCCTTATGTTTGAGGCTCACGTTTCTTCTGTAGTTTCTCTTTTAGTTGATTAATTACAACTTCTGTTTCTAAAACCTCACCTCGCTCAATTTCCTGATATAGTCATTTAACACAAGTACGTTTTTACTATAAAGTTTTGATTATTGTAGCACCATAATTTAGGTTGGCGCCGATATGTATTTATTGCCGATTAAATTTCAAGTTCATAGTAAGGTAAAGGATTTTCTCCTGCACCCATTAACCACCGTGCGTCGGGTTTCCAAGTTCCGTTTAGTTCTTCACGGCGCCGAGTTTGGACTGTTGGCTTATTACCTTCTAACTTAAGTAGATTATATTGTAATGAAGACGGCTTCTAGCTCTTCTATTTTTTCAAACCCGCTTGACACTTCAGCATAAATAATGGGATTAATATTAAGCTGAGTTAACTGTACATATTCAGCTAGTTTATTTGCTGACCAATCAAACCAATTTGGGTCTTCAGTGACAATATCGAGAATAACGTTGCTGTCAACTAGTATTTCTTTCATTCCTCTCCTCTAGTTATTGACATAATTTCAGAGGTAGTCATTTTTACTGTCGCTTTACCTCGCATCATTTCCACTAGTTTTTCACCAGCGGTAAGATTTGGATTAGCTTTTTTTAAGTAGACCACATCCCCAATGAGTTCAAATTCTACTTCAGTATTGGGTAAAAGCCCTAAGAGGTAAAACTAACCGTCCTATCACTTGGCATGAAATTCGCATGTTTGCTACTATCTGCTGGCGCCAGGGTTTAGTACGTTCCACAAGGTTACTATACTGGTGGCAGTTGTTACGGATGATATTTTCCAAACGGCGCCTTGTCTACGATTACTTAACAGTACTAGGTGTCGGAGAACACTTCTTTAACTACCGCTATGAAGTGAGAACACAACTACGGCAAAAACTCACAGCGCTTAAGCAGGTACAACAAGAAACCCATGCTTTAAAAATTGCTGTTTGATTCCATTAGTACAAGATTACTTACATGGTAGAAAAATTCATTGGTGCTTTGTTCTGGTCTCTTAAACTCATTATTCTCTGTGTACTCTGTGTCTCTGTGCTAAAAAGCTTCTACTTTGGTAACTTAATATATTCGCATTTTGGACAAAACTCTTCCCTAACATCTGTAGGAGTAAACACTAATCTCCTGTTATCAACATTGTCAATCTCCACACAATCATCAACATCCGCAATACTATCTTCAACAACAACGGTATCATCATGATGCCGCTGTTTGAGTTTCAAACAAAGTTGTTTTTTAGCCTTTGCTTGTGCATCTTTTTTACTACTTGCCACGTAAAACCCAGACTGATGTACCTCTCCAAAAAAGCTAGGTTCATAGGCGCCGAAGTTGATAAAATACAGTTTCAAATCGCTTTCATTACTTGACGCATCCGCAGGTAATACATTTATTTGATAACCATCTACATGGTTTAATTCAACCCAAGCATCGATATGTAAACCCTTGCGGATGCCAAACCACTTTCTCTCTAGTATCGGGAATGTTGAGTGTAAGTCGGCACCGACTGCAAACACAACATCATGCACCTCAATATTACAACCCTTGGCATGACCACCTAAGTATACAGCAAATAGCTTGTTTGATGTCATTTTTCTGATTCCCTAATATATTGAAGTAGCTCTTGCCCTACGATACACAAACTCCTTTAATAGTACAGATACATTAATTTGCGATTTCTTGCAATACCAATAATATGCTCTGTATGGCTCAAGTAATTTATTCTTGGTAACTTGGAACTAATATAAACTCTTATTGTTATGGTCTACAAAAATGCAAACTGAAATAGTCTTAAGTTTAAATGATGAACTCCTGCAAAAAGCGCAGCGTTGGGCAGAGTTGCAACAACTGTCTGTAAATGAGGCAATTACTAATTTTATTGAACAACTGCCTGACCCAGATAAACCTCTTGTACTTAGCCCTTGGACTTAAACTTTGGTAGGTATTGGTAGATTGCAAGCAAAAAATGTGAATGAAAATCTTAATGAAGACAGGCTACAGCAAGAGTATTTAGATTATCTAGAGAAAAAATATCAGTGAAACGGTTATTGTTTAATCCCATATTCCGCACTTCACCATGTCAGGACTTACGCAACTGGCACAAGGTGCTGGCGGGGGCGAAGCCCCCGCCGCGCGATAATTTAAATCAGACTAAACACATATGAACGTCTGGACGTTTTAGTTGTTGAATTAAATAATTAGAGAGT
>JAESFJ010000242.1_pt1 | contig 31114 bp, 36 predicted proteins | sample 9266161 | NCBI WGS metagenome assembly JAESFJ01 (sample SAMN14506165, study PRJNA617096) | algae metagenome | isolation source: Calothrix sp. FI2-JRJ7 and co-occurring heterotrophs from granitic desert soil | place: USA: Red Pass Lake area, Fort Irwin, California | collected 2000-06-01
CAATCATTCGCATCAACCCAAGGCTAGCCGCAGGCCTAGACATAGATCCTCACATTCAGAGAACTCGTATGTCCGCAATACCCTGCCCAGCATCAGCGACGCCAGATGGGGTCTCCTTGCCGCTTACATTCTGTTCCTCCGCAGACTTGATTAAAAGTGCAGCCCTGCCATCTACCACGGGGATGTGCTGCGAGTTATGTCTCAAAGGTAACAGTTTGTTTCGAGTGACCCGACCATCGCGCAGAACATTCCGTCGATGTGGTAATCGGATTTGGCTACGCTTCAGGCGATGTAAAGGCCATGTGCTGAAATCACCCGTAAAGCGGACCTTGGAGTGGGAGCTTTTGTTTCCGCGAAGGGGATCAGGCCACCTGGTTCATCGGCAAAATCGAGAACTGCCCTAGCGGTGATGGTTCCGCACCGATCCCGGGCTTTCAGCCCCTTCATGTTTGCCGCGCCTAGAGCGATGGCAACTTGCGCTCAAAAATTTTACATTAGAGCGATGACCGCTATCGAGATACGGCCATCGGCAGTTCGATTACCACTTTCAGCCCTGGACCATTGTCGTGAAGTTGCGGTTTAGTTCCATGTAGATCAGCGATGGCTTTAACCATGGCCAGGCCAAGCCCCGAACCTGGTGTGGTCCGACTTTTATCTAAACGATAAAAACGGTCGAAAACTTTGTCGTGTTCATCTTGAGGAATACCGCTTCCGTCGTCTGACACAGAAAGCTCGATATGTGCCGGCCGCCGCGCGAGTTCAATTGTGATCCTCGACCCCCGCGGGGTGTGACGTAGGGAGTTTGTCAAGAGATTAACAATCATCTGCCTGATCAGATCAGGATCGCCTTCCACCGAATATGCACCGTTGTCGACGACCTGAAGCGATATTCCGTATCCGCCATCTGCGGCGATAGGTTCGTAGATTTCGTAGAGTTCGCTGATCATGGACCTCAAATCGAATTTGCGAAAATTGATACTCCGGTTCCGCGCTTCAATCTGCGCAATACGAAGGAGGGCATCGAAAGTGTCTGCGATGGTCTTCAGCTCGGCTAAAGCTGACGACACTCCGTGCTTGGCCTCGTCCAGGCGCTCGGATGATAGTGTGTCCTCCAGTAAGAGAAATGTTCGGCCGATCGGAGTTTTGAGGTCGTGTGCGATGTTGGTCGTGATCTGCTTCATTCCGATGACGCTGGCTTCTAATCTCTGCAAAGCAACGTTGACCTCTGAGGAGAGGACGTCGATGTCGTCCATACGGGAAGAGACTGGAAGTCGTTTGGCCAGCTCACCGTGTCCAATTTGGTGCGCTGCAAGTGAGAGATCGAGGATGCGCTGTCTGGTTCGATATGCCAAGAATGCCGCGCCAGTCATACCCACGGTCATTATGATGACTGTTGCCCAACCAAAGCTCGTCAATACGGCTTCAGCTAAGTGGTCAGTGTCGCCGTAGCTGATCCCAACGGTCAGATCAAATTCTCCGAGGCGGCCCCGGAAGACCTTGTAGTGAGATGTGTTCGCGTGCTGGTCCTTGGGAAACAAGACCGAGAAGCCGAGCGGCACCTGAGCCAGATTGGCGTTCCCAGCGAGTTGCTCTCCACCTGGGCCGCGCAAAGTGTACAAAGTTTCTTCGCCTTCGATGGCGGGGCCGTGGCTCTCGATCATCTGGATTGCGCCGCCTAGGCCACGGGCTTCGTAGGCAGAGGAGATCTCTCGGTATCGTTCCGTGACGTTCGCATCCAGTCGCGTATCCAGGAACCGCAATACCATCTGATAGGCGGAGATCGTTGCTACAGAGTGAGCAACGCTGAAGAGGGCGATGTAGATTACTGCCAGGCGGACGGCTGTGCTCTTGTAAAGATTACCCGCGAGCATGGAGCGTGTAACCGGTGTATTTCACGGTGTGTAGAAGAGGTCTATTGAATGGCTTGTCGATTTTTGCCCTCAGGCGGCTGATGTGCGTTTCCACCACCGAGCTCTGAGGGTCGAAGTTAAAGTTCCAGATTTTCTCAAGCAGCATCGTCTTTGTGAGAATTCTGCCTTCATTCCGCATCAGCAGTTCGAGCAGCGAGAACTCCCGTGGCAGGAGTTCCAGGCGCTGGCCTGATCTGGATGCCGTTCTCGTCATCAGGCACACTTCGAGGTCACCAACCCGCAGCTTTGTTGTTTCAGATACAATGGGCGGGCGTCTAACCAGCGCATTTATCCGGGCCGTGAGCTCGGAGAAGGCAAAGGGCTTCACTAGGTAATCGTCAGCCCCAGCCTCTAGCCCCTCCACTCTATCGTCCACGCTGCTCATAGCGGTTAAGAAAAGGACTGCTGTTTGTACTGATGCTGCTCGCAGGGATCTTACCAGGTTCAAGCCATCGAGCCCCGGTATCATGCGATCCACCACGATTACCTCGTACGACGCGTCCAATCCGGCCGCCAGCGCGTCACGGCCGTCTTTCAGCCAATCAACTGAGTGCCCTGCCGAACTCAAGCCTTTCTCCAGGTAGCTCCCTGTAACTTGATCGTCTTCTACGAGAAGTATCTTCATCTGAAACGGTCTTTCCAACATGGCCTCTCACAGAGCCCAGCCACACTCGACGCACGCGGAATTTGGCAAACTTGCGGCGATGATCTGGGTGGCAGCTTACAAATTTGTAAACTCAGCGACAGGTGGCGGACAAACGAGAGCTTTAGGTTTGGGGCGCTGCACAAGAGCAGTGCTAAACGAGGAAATAAGTGATGATGAAACGAATCGCAGTCGCCGCAGTGGCCCTGATCTCCGCCAATTCTGGCGCTTTCGCCTACACGCTGCTGAGTGAGTCTGCTCCGCCGATCGCCAAGATTATCCAGGGACATGGAAATCCAGGCGACTCGGCGACGTCGAAGTCTGACCCAGAAGTGACTTTCCGTGTTCTCGATAACGGCTGGGTTGAACGTACCAACAGCCGCTATGGGTCGGTATCAATTGTAGACCCGCAGGCAGAGTATATTCGCAACAACCGCAATCGCTGATACCCATGCCGCCATGCAGGTGTGACTAAATTGCTGCACATGCCTCCCCCTAAGCGGTGTTGAGAGCGAGTAACTTGACAATGGTCAGAAGTTGGATGCTCTATTGCGACATGAGCGGTATTCGTCGATTCGCATCTGCGGCCCTTGTGCTGTTTCTACGTGCGGTGATCATCGTGTCACTCGCAGGGTATAGCCTGTCTGCGGTAAATGCGGCGATGCATCTGGAACTGCCGCTCAGCTCCCAAGATGTCGATGTCGAGCATTCGATGTCCCATGGCGGCGGTGCCGCCGCCATGGACGACACCGTTGTCTCCGACGCGGGACACGATCATACGGGTTCAGGCGGATCAGAGAAACAGTGTTGCCAAGAATACTGCTCGGTGGCGGCCATTGATTGTGATGTGCAGGCGGTCGGTCACCGTCGCGTCGAAATTGTCCGTGTTATTGTCGATGATGCGCATAACTCGGGTTTGGCACCGCGCCTGCATCTGCCTCCCAACATCTGAGCGATAGATACCCTTTCTTGGGTTTTGCTGTGTCCTTGCGCCTCGACGCGCTTTGACGCGCCTTTCATCTATTTCCGGATTCCTGCCATGAAACGTATGTTCCTAATGGCTGTTCTGCCACTCTTCGTGAGTGGGTGCGCATCCACGCTGCCCGAAGTGGTAGCCTCATCTGAAAATCCGGACGCGGCAGTCGCCGTCGTCCCCAGTGCCTATCAAAACCCGGTAGGTTCCTACACGCATCGTGTGCCCGTTGATCCCAAGCCTTGGCGCGGTCTGAATGACGCCCAGGCTCCGAACGGAGGTGCATAATGGGAATGCGTAAACTCAAATTGATGTCAGCCTTGGTGTTGCCGGTCTTCGCAAGTGGCTGTGTTGGTACCATGTACTCCGCTAAAGACGCGGGATTCGCCAATGTTGCCGCGAAGAGTGCGGAAGTGACCGGGAAGCAAACTGCCTGGGTCCAAAATCAAAAGCAGTCTGAGCAAGTTCGCGAACGCGTGCGGGCATTGATGGCGAAGAAGACCATCGATGTTGAGACCGCTGTGCAAGTCGCGTTGCTGAACAATAAGGGTCTCCAAGCATCTTATGCCGATCTAGGTGATAGTGCTGCAGATGCCTGGCAGACACAGCTGGCTGTGCTTCCATCATTCTCAGTCGGGCTGTCCGGTATCGGGACACCGGGTCTAGAAGCATACCGGGTCCTTGAAGGTGCCATAGCTGCAAATATCGTGGCTCTGGCGACCTATGATAAAAACATCAAGCTGGCAGAAATGCGTTTTCGACAAGCGCAGCTTAACGCAGCCTTGGCGTCGATTTCGCTTGCCGCCGAAACGCGCCGGGCGTGGGTTAACGCCGTTGCAGCTTGGGAAAACGTTGCATACCTGAACCAGGCGAAGGCAACCGCCGATTCCGCATCTGAATTGGCAAAGAAGCTCGGTGAAGCCGGGTCGCTGACGAAGGCCGATCAGGCGCGTGAGCATGTTTTCTACGCCGAATTAGCGGGCGAAACGGCCAAAGCACGCCTGGAAGCGAAGCTCGCCAAGGAAGAATTGATCCGGCTCATGGGTCTGTACGGAACGGATATCGACTTCCAGATTCCCAACCGACTACCCGCCTTGCCCAAGGCCCTGATCAAACGTGATGACATCGAAGCTGAAGCCATACAAAAAAGAATGGACCTTCAGCTTGCTCGCCTCGAACTGGAAGCTACGGCTCGTTCTTACAAATTGGTGGACGTCACACGCTTTGTTACGGACATCGAACTGGTCGGTATGGTGGAACAAGAACGCGAGCTCGAAGATGGCGACATTCACCGGACCATTTCGAAGACGGGTTCTCTCGAGTTTACCATCCCTATTTTCGATTCCGGTCAGGCTCGTTTGCGCAAGGGCGAACTTGCCTACATGCGTGCAGCTAACCAACTCGCGGAAAAGGCTGTGAACGTGCGCTCCGAAGCACGCTCTGCTTACCTCGCGTACCGCTCGACCTACGACATAGCTCGACACTACCGAAACAGTGTCTTGCCGCTTCGTAGCGCCATCGAGGAGCAGTCGCTGCTGACGTACAATGGCATGATTACCAGTACGTTCGAGCTTATCGCGGATACTCGGGAAAAGATCGATTCCACAATCCTTGCCGTCAACGCAAAACGCGATTTCTGGCTTGCGGAGGCAAATCTCGCTCCAGTCATCTACGGCGGAAGCGCGGGTTCGGCGACAGCCGAAACCGAAGTTGCTTCGGCGGAAGATGCCCCGGCCGGCGGCCATTGAGAAAGGACATGACTATGTTCAGCAGAAGACAACTTTTGGGAGCTGGCGCGGCAGGTGCGGCGTTGGTCTCCTCGCAGGCCTGGGGCCAGACATCCAACATGGGACTACCGGAAGCTGCCATCATGGATTCGGCAGCCACCCAGACTCCGGTGCGTCCCTCCACCGGGCCCGACTATAATCCAGTCGTCACCCTGAATGGGTGGACGCTGCCATTCCGGATGAACAACGGCGTGAAGGAGTTCCATCTGGTTGCAGAGCCAGTGGAAAGGGAAATGGCCGAAGGGATGACTGCATATCTCTGGGGCTATAACGGTCAGTCCCCTGGACCAACAATTGAGGCGGTGGAAGGGGACCGCGTCAGAATATTCGTAACCAATAAGCTCCCAGAGCATACCACTATCCATTGGCATGGTATGATACTGCCGTCCGGTATGGATGGTGTTGGCGGGCTGTCACAGCCGCACATCCCGGTCGGCAAGACGTTCGTCTATGAGTTCGATCTCGTGAAATCGGGCACTTTTATGTACCATCCGCACTCGGACGAAATGGTGCAGATGGCGATGGGTATGATGGGTTTTTTTGTCATCCATCCCAAAGATCCGACGTTCATGCCGGTTGACCGGGATTTCGTGTTTTTGCTTAGCGGATACGACATCGACCCGGGCACATACGTTCCGCGTGTGATGGAAATGACCGACTTCAATCTGTGGACGTGGAACAGCCGCGTCTTTCCCGGCATTGATCCGTTGGTCGTCTCCAAGGACGACAGAGTACGTGTGCGCGTTGGCAACCTAACGATGACCAACCACCCGATCCATATGCACGGATATGATTTTGAGGTGACGTGCACGGATGGCGGCTGGGTCCGGCCGGAAGCACGCTGGCCGGAGGTCAGCATCGATATTCCGGTTGGGTCCATGCGAGCTTACGAGTTCGACGCCAAGTATGTCGGCGACTGGGCGATCCATTGCCATAAGTCGCATCATACTATGAATGCGATGGGACACGACATTCCAACCTTTATCGGCGTTGACAAGAAAGAGGTTGCCAAAAGGATCCGGCAGTTCCAGCCGGAGTACATGCCCATGGGTACTGCAGGCATGGCAGACATGGGTGAGATGTCAATGGAAATACCGGAAAACACCGTGCCAATGATGACCGGGTGGGGACCGCACGGCCCGATCGAAATGGGCGGCATGTTCTCCGTCGTGAAGGTCCGGGAGGGTATCTCGGCAGGAGATTACAGCGATCCGGGTTGGTACGAGAACCCGCCCGGTACCCAAGCCTGGGAGTGGACGGGATCGCTGCCGGAAGCACCCAAAGCAAAAGACGCTCAAACTAAACTCACTCCGAAGCCCTCAGATAACGGCTGACGAAACCCAATCCAACAGAAGGAAGAAAACATGAAAACTGCATTTATTGGCCTCTTGCTGGCTTCGCTCGCGTCACCAGTGTTTGCTTCAGGCGAGCACGCAGGCGGGCACGGTGAAATGGTTGTCGGACAGCCCGGCGACAAGTCAAAGGCTACGCAGACCATCCGCGTGACCATGAAGGAGACGGATGACGGGAAAATGATTTTCACCCCGAATAACTTCAAGGTCAGGAAAGGACAGACCATAGTCTTCGCAATCAAGAACGCTGGCGAGCTTGATCATGAATTCGTCCTCGACCAAGAAGATAAGGTCATGGAGCACAAGGCTGTAATGGAGAAGTTCCCAGATATGGAACATGACGACCCGAATGCCATCCGACTTGCACCGGGCAAGTCCGGCGAGATTGTCTGGACCTTCACCAACGATGGCGTGTTCAAGGTCGCCTGCCTCGTTCCAGGCCATTATGATGCCGGGATGCATGGGGACGTAACGGTCGCACAAAAGTAATCGAAGTCTAGCTAGGAACAGCAACATGAAAACTCTGTTGAAATTCGCTACCGTCGCTGCGATCGTGATGGCGTCCGCCGTGGGTGTCGCCGCGCAGGAATTCACGAAGGGTACCGTGAAGAAGGTCGATGAAAAGGCCAAGAAGGTGACGCTCATCCACGAGGAGCTTAAGAACCTTGAGATGCCGGCAATGACCATGGTCTTCAGCGTTGCCGACGATAATGTGCTCGCTAAAATGAAGCAGGGAGCGACTGTCGAATTCATTGCCGATCGGGTCAACGGAAAGCTGACCGTTACCCAAGTAAAGTGACATAAGGGCCGCCGCCGGAAGTCCGGAGGCGGCCATTTTTTGGTGGACGGTCAAATGAAACGAAGACAGTTCTTATGTTCGGCAGTCGTAGCCAGCATCTTGCCGACGTTGGCAGTGGCACAAGGCACGACTGTTGTGGTCCAGAAGGATCCGGAATGTCCATGTTGCGAGGCATGGGCCGAGGCCTTCCAAGATGCGGGCTACCAGGTGCAGGTTCAAAATGTAGAGAATATCGATGCAGTGAAGGAAAAACTCGCCATTCCCGCTGACGTCTGGGGCTGCCACACTGCAACAGTCGATGGCTACTATCTTGAGGGACACGTGCCATTAGCGGCCGCCGAGAGGCTTCTGAAGGAGCGGCCATTGATCGCGGGATTAGCGGTGGCTGGCATGCCGAGGGGCTCGCTTGGCATGGGCTCCGATCGTGCCGCCTCTTACGATGTCATGGCAGTTCCTACAAATGGATCGAAGTCCTATGTTTATTTTGAGGTACGGCCGTCGTAGTAGAGTCGGCTAATACGAGTCACAGCGGTATGCGATCATCTGCCTTGTGCGGGGTGCATCATGACGCCATACGGTCGGCGATCAACACGTAGATCGACAAGATTGGCATCTAAAGCGAACAAGGCTGTAGCCCTTGTCGGTCTTATGGTGGGCTTGTTGTACAGCTTAATTCTGGTGGCACGGACGCTCTTGAACCCCTAGGGTTTACCGAAATCCTGCTACGCTGGCTAGATAGCCCCCCCCCCCCGCGATGTACCAGGCGCTTTTCCCTCTTTGGAGGCAAGCGGCACGGAGACCACATCTGGCGCTCTTGATAGTGGGGGGATATCTCGGACATACGGGTTCTCTGAATGAGAGGATGTATGTCTAGAACTGCGGCTAGCCTAGGGTTAAGGCGAATGACTAAGCCGGTCCCCGATCGCCTTGACGGGTCGACGCGACAGCTGCTGCGGTTCTGGTCCGACGTAGCCAAAGCCATAGGCCTACCAGCCCGGTGTGACCATGTCGGCAGTCGCGAGGCAGATCGAGATGCTGCCGTCTAAGCTCTACCGCTGGCGCAAAGAGCTGTTGGATGCCGTGCGTTAGGACGAGGTTTCGATCATGCTGCAGCCCGGCGAAGGCGCAGAAGTGAAGCTTGTCATGCTGAAAGGTGCCAAGACGAACTATCCTTGGACGGCCAAGGCTCAGTGAACTTCGACACCCATGGTGACGGTGGGGGCGAAAGCATCAGCTACTGGAAAGGTCGAGGCGTCATCGAGTATTCCGGTGTGCTGGAAGCGGCCTTCGATGGCAATCTCGGCTGGTTCTGGCGCAATCGTAACGGCGATCCGGTTACGGTCACATTGAAGACCGATCGAGTGTACACCGACATCAAGCGAATGATGTAAGGCTTATGAGGTCAGGGCTCACCTCTGACCTCCGCACTACTTATGGAAAATCTCGATCTGCAAGTTGCCGACGCCGGACGCTTTGGCGCCGACGAATTGCCTCAATGCACGCTTTACCCGTATATTGTGAAGTCTCGGGAGGAACGAGAAGTTTCCGCTTGTAGCTCTAGTAGCTAGAGGTCGTAATAGTCCTTGTTCAACGCGAGGATTTGTTTATGAGCGAATTTTTACAAACACGTTTTAGAGTGACGGGGATGGACTGCGCCTCGTGCGCAGGCAAGATCGACATTGCCGTGAGACGGATCCCGGGCGTTCAAGAAGTCTCTGTGTCGGTTACCGCCGGCACTATGACAGTCGATCACAATGAAATCAGCGCCGTGGATCCGATCCGCAACAAATTGTTGATCCTGGGCTATAACGCCTCGTTAATCTCAACTATTTCTAAGAGCGTTGTGAACCCTGTCCATAAGCACGGATCGGATTGCAAGCACGATCACCCACATGCCGAGCCACATGAACATTCCAGCCATGATGATCGAGGTGATGATCACGCGGATCATGGCACCACTCGAACGGGTCATGAGCATGAGTCTGATCACGGCGCCTCTTCAGATATTGTGGCACCTGACGTTTTACAGACTCGTTTCCGGATCGGCGGAATGGATTGTGCGTCCTGTGCGTCCAAGATTGACACAGCTATCAGACGGATAGACGCGGTCGAAGACGTCTCGGTGTCGGTGACAGCCGGAACCATGACGGTCAAACATCGGCAGTCAGCTGATATGAAAGCCATCGAAAAGCGGGTCTCCGGTCTCGGTTACACAATCGTAACCATCCCAGGAACGGGCGGGCACTCATCGTCTGTAATCCAAGAAGGTTCTCATAGCGCCCTCGTTGGAAACGACCACGAATCGAAAAGTTCGGCAGACAGCAATATTGGGGAACTCCACGGTCACGATCATAGTGCTTCCGAAGGTCGTTGGTGGGCGAGCAAGAAAGGGCGTCTGACGATCTTGGCAGGGGCTTCACTAGCAGTTGCTTACGGCATAGGTTACATGTACCCGGCGATAGAGACCTACGCCTACACGGTAGCAATGCTTGTCGGCCTCGTGCCCATAGCCAGACGGGCTATGATGGCGGCATTGGCTGGTACGCCATTCTCCATCGAGATGCTGATGACGATCGCCGCTGCTGGCGCACTGGTCATCAATGCGACAGAAGAGGCTGCAGCGGTTGTTTTCCTCTTCCTTGTCGGCGAACTGCTCGAGGGCGTCGCCGCTGGAAAAGCGCGCGACAGCATCAAGTCGCTTGCGGCGCTAGTTCCAAAAACTGCGCTTTTGGAGGAAGGCAGCGACACTCGCGAGGTGCCGGCCGAGACACTTGCGGTCGGTGCAATTATTATGGTTCGCCCGGGCGATCGGATCTCTGCCGATGGTGTTATCATTGCAGGCGAAAGCTCGATTGACGAAGCGCCAGTAACTGGCGAAAGCGTGCCTGTTCGCAAGACCGTCGACGACGCTGTGTTTGCAGGCACTGTAAACGGTGATGCGGTTCTGCGTGTCAGGGTCACGGCCGCAGCGGCAGACAATACGATCGCCCGTGTCGTTCGTCTCGTCGAAGAGGCGCAGGAATCAAAGGCTCCAACTGAGCGATTTATAGACCGCTTCTCAAAATACTACACTCCTGGCGTGGTCGTCGTTGCCGCTTTGGTGGCAGTCATCCCGCCGCTGTTCGCAGGTGGAATTTGGAGTGAGTGGGTTTACAAGGGACTTGCTGTCCTGCTGATTGGCTGCCCATGCGCGCTCGTCATTTCGACTCCGGCTGCTATCGCCGCATCTTTATCGTCTGGTGCACGCCGTGGCCTGCTTCTCAAGGGCGGCGCTGTTCTGGAAGGACTTGGCAACCTTACCGCGATTGCATTTGACAAGACTGGTACCCTCACCGAAGGCAGGCCACAGGTGACTGATGTGGTGCCGTTCGGCCGAGAAAGTGAGGATGTCCTTCGGTTTGCCGCAGCGCTTGAAGTGGGATCCAGCCACCCCCTCGCCCTTGCAATCTTGAGCAAGGTGAAGGAGGACGGCATTGTTGCTCCCATCGGTACCGATGCGAAGGCGCTCGGCGGCAAGGGTGTTTTGGCCATGGTGGATGGTGTCGAGGTCTTTTTTGGCTCTCCCAAGGCCGCGGCAGAACGAGTTACTGTTCCAATTGTGCATGCGGAGAAAATCACGTCTCTCAACGATGAAGGGAAGACGGTCTCTGTGCTCGTTATTGGCAATGTTCTCGCTGGAGCCATCGCTATGCGCGACGAGCCAAGAGCAGATGCCGTTGCCGGCCTGAAGGCTCTCAGGGATGCAGGCATAAAGACGATCATGCTGACAGGTGACAACAAGCGGACCGCCACCGCCATCGGTGCGCAGCTCGGCATCGAGGTCCGTGCGGAGCTGATGCCGGAAGACAAGCAGCGGATCGTGGGCGAGTTGAAGAAAGAAGGCTATGTTGTCGGCAAAATCGGCGATGGGATCAACGACGCGCCAGCGCTGGCGGCAGCTGATGTCGGGATTGCTATGGGTGGTGGAACGGACGTGGCTTTGGAGACGGCAGACGCCGCGGTTCTCCACGGCAGGGTGGCTGATGTCTCCCTAATGATCGATCTCTCGAAACGGACTATGCGCAACATTTTCCAGAACATTACCATCGCTCTGAGCTTGAAGGGTGTATTCCTGGTGACAACTATCCTGGGCATCACCGGCCTGTGGCCTGCAATCCTTGCCGACACGGGTGCGACGGTCCTTGTAACGATGAATGCATTGCGGTTGTTGCGCCCTATTCGCTGAACTCGGCGTCACCGGTGCTCCGGGCCTCGTTCAACCTCTCGTCATGCCAATCTGTTCAGACCCCTTGAGGGGTGATAGTTTCGGGACGAAGTGTGTTCCCCCAACCAAACTGAGAAAACACGTGCAACTTAAGAAAACACCGGTTTTTGGGCTCGTTGCCTTCACATGCATGACTGTGTCTTCCGGTCCTGCCTCGTCTCATGATTTTACTGTAGGAAGCCTGGAGTTGAAGCATCCGTGGTCTTTAAAGGCTCCTGTGGTTGCTCCGGTTCTTAGCGGCTATCTGACGATCGTGAACACAGGAACGACGGATGATCGCCTCGTAGGCGGTAGCAGTCCGGTCGCTGAGCGGTTCGAAATCCACATCTCATCTGTCGTCGATGGAGTTGCGCGGATGCGACCTGTCAAAGATGGAATTACAATCAGCGCAGGCTCAACTCTGAAGCTGGAGCCAGGCGCTGCACACATCATGTTTGAAAAACCTTCGCAGTATCCCGCGGAGGGTGAAAAATTCAAAGCTACGCTGCAGTTCGAGAAGGCCGGGCCCGTCGAAGTCGAGTTCGTTGTCCAGAAGGGTGCAGCAGCAAGTTCGGGTGACCACTCCGCGCATACCCCCTGATCCTTCGGAAAAGCCGGTTGGCTATACGCGGGTCCTCTGCCGGGAACCTCGATTAACCTTTTTGCTTCATCCGGTTTCAAGACTTCGGTGGTTAGATCTGAGTAAAGGTCCCACCGAGGTTTTTCCGCATGAAGGAACGAAGACGGCGCATCGTAAGGATTAGCTTAGTGGTTTTATTCGGAGCACTTTGCGTCGGTGGTGCCGGTGGTGCTGCTGTAGTCTATTTTGGTCCCGAAGAGCTTATGGGTTTATCGGCTGAAAGGAGCGGTGCTGAGTGTCAGACCGTCGCAACTGCCAAGGCGCGGGATCGCGACGGCATTTGGATTCGGCAGTTCATCGTCACGGAGCCCGTGGATGAACAGGTACGTATCAGGACCGCGCTTCGTGTTGCCGAAGCTCTGCGCAAGGTCGAGGAGGGTCATCTCATACAAATATCGGTGCTGGACAGCAGAGGACCAACCACGATCTCTGGAATGCGGGGTCGGGCAATCGGCGCCCAAGTGACCCTGATTCCTAGTCCAGTTAGTGACGTTGAGAAGCAGAAAGGCGAATTATCTGGCTATTCCATTGAAGGTCAGGCTGGATCAGACGGGGAGTTTCACGGTCTGCGCTTCAATGCCAAGCCTGAAGATCTGGCAGCAATTGCTGCAGACTTCGCTGAAGCGACAGGCTGTTCCAACGATTTAGAAGTATCCGCCCCCGCTAAAGGCTAAAGGACAGCCCCAGATTCGAGCGCCGACCTGCGAGACATTGGTTGCTGTCAGACACAACGGCTTCGACGCTTGATTTAAGGGGCGATTTGGGTAGTTCTAATTGCAAATAGTCGAGCAGACATGAGGGGCGCCGTCAATCCTGTTGCGGCCTCCGGAGCCGAAAGCGCCCATGTCATCAGCGATTCCTGACCATCGGCCTCTTCGTCAGCATCTCTGTGTGCGGCAGTGATCGGAAACAGCGCAATCGAAGCTATAGGCTCCGGCAGATCAAGGATGGCGGAAGGGCGAAAACTATCAGTCTGTTCAAGATCTGGAGTCGTGCCGAGTGAAGCAACCTCGACCTCAGCAGTTTCCGTTTCCGATGCAGGGCGAGCGGCCGGTATAGGAATTGCCAGAGAGCTTAAATCAGTGAACTCCGACATTTGTTCGGCGAAAATGGCTGGTCGGCTTGTCTGAAGTTCGATCGCGTCCTCCGCTCGGCTCCGTCCAGCCGGGAGCATGGCGGTGACAAGGCTGCTCCTGTTTGTTGACGCGGGAGCGAGAATGCTTTCGTCTCCAGCACTGGAAGCGATCTCGATCGATTTTGCGCCTACGCGCCGACGATAGTCGGCGACTGCCAGATCGTAGCCGGGGAGTGGCCGGCCATCGGAGGGAAGATGCATTGTTTTTCCATTGGGAAAGATCCGAGCAAGCTCTTTCCGCGTCATGCGGGGCCATGCACGGACATTGCCAACATCAAGGTGGACAAACGGGGATCCTGATGCGGGATAATACCCCACTCCACCAACTTGCATCTGCATTGCAAGTGATCGCAGCTTGGCCAAGCTGACGCCCGGAATGTAGAAATCCATTGCCTTGCCGAGGGTGTGCTGGCTATTTTTTGCGACCCCACTGTCTCTAGATCTCCCTCGGAGCATCTTGTTTGTGCCCGGAGAGCGATAGGCAGACACTATATGGATGTATTCGTTTGATCCGCTGCGCTGGTAAACTTCCCATACGAGATCGAGAAGACGGGGATCGATATTCGCGGGCTCGTTCTTACGCCAGTCCCGCAGGAAACGGTTCATCTGACCAAGGCCACGGGCATCGAACTTCCCGCCCCTCTTAAACGTAATTATCGCGCGTTCCCCAGTGTGTGTAAAAAACAGCTTCAGCGATCTGTCCGCCGCGGCTGTCGCAGGTAAGAACGAACCCACCAGTATTGCCACGGCGAGCAGCACGGCGACTCTAACCTTTGCCATGCACTGCAAACATTCGGATACGGCGGCTGCGGCTGAACAGGGCCTAAGGCAAGCTGGCAACTCGCTCACTGGCTACTCCACACTTGAAGGCTCTCCGAGCACGGGCGTGGTGAACATTGCTGCCACCCACGGATCGACATCAGTAAAGCCGATTATGGTCAACAAAGCCCTAATGAATTCCAATTCGTAGGAATCTGAACGATCCGGCTTGCGTCCACATCCCCTTTATGAGAATGATTTGCAATTGCAAAAAGGGGGCCGGCTTTGGAAGCACGGTGAAATGATGGGCAGACCTGTGAGGGGATGGCAGCGAACGGTGGGAGAGGCGTCCCTTTCAGATGTGCACCGGTCGATCAAGGTGGCTGCAGGAGCGGGAACATTCAGAAGGGCGATGGCTTTCTTCGGCCCTGGCTATCTCGTCGCGGTCGGATACATGGACCCGGGCAATTGGGCGACTTCTTTGGCCGGGGGGTCACGCTTCGGCTATACGCTGCTCACAGTGGCCCTGATTTCAAACATCATGGCGATCGTCCTTCAGTCGCTATGCGCGCGCCTTGCCATAGCTTCAGGGCGCGACCTGGCGCAGGCCTGTCGTGATGCTTACCCCAAACCGGTCGCCATGATGTTGTGGCTGCTCGCCGAAATTGCCATTATTGCGACCGATATCGCCGAGGTGATCGGCACTGCGATCGGCCTGAACCTTCTTTTCGGTATTCCGCTTGAGCTAGGTGTGGTTATCACTGCTCTGGACGTGTTCTTGATCCTCTACCTTCAGAAGCTTGGCTTCCGTTGGGTCGAAGCGCTTGTCATTACTTTGCTCGGCGTAATCGCCGTCTGTTTCGCGGTCCAGATCGCTCTCGCTGATCCAGACTGGGGTCAAGTGATCCTTGGCTTCGCTCCAACGACAGAAATCGTTACCAATCCCGACATGCTCTACTTGGCGCTCGGCATACTCGGTGCGACGGTCATGCCGCACAATCTCTACCTCCACTCCGGCATCGTGCAGACTCGGGACTTCGGCGATACGCTGCCTGAAAAGCGTGAAGCTCTGAAATTTGCGACGATCGACTCCACCGTCGCCTTGATGTTCGCTCTGCTCGTCAATGCCTCTATCTTAATTCTGGCCGCCGCAACGTTTCACGAAGCCGGGCGGACGTCGGTCGCAGAACTGGGTGAGGCTCATAGTCTGCTGGCGCCATTGCTTGGTATGGCCGTCGCACCGACTATGTTCGGAATCGCCCTGTTGTGCTGCGGAATAAATTCAACGGTGACGGCGACGCTTGCGGGTCAGATCGTGATGGAGGGGTTTCTCAACATCCAACTTGCACCTTGGCTTCGCCGTCTGATCACCCGGGGAATCGCCATCATACCCGCAGCGGGGGTCACGATCGCTTTCGGAGACAGCGGCACTGCCCAGCTTCTGATCTTGACCCAGGTCGTGCTTAGTCTCCAGCTTTCCTTTGCGGTTTTTCCGCTGGTGATGTTCACAGCCGACGCTGATAAGATGGGAGAGATGAAGGCACCTCTGTGGCTATCGGCCTTCGCCTGGATTATCGCCATCGTGATCGCTTTATTGAACCTGAAGCTTTTGGTTGATTTCTTTTCGTGATGCAATGAAAGGAGCATCCAAGACTTCTGGAGGACTTTAAGCTGACTGCGAGCTGGCGGGCGCCTAATGGAGCCCTTACCAACCTGGAACCTGTGACCCCTGAGGCAGTCTTTTGGCTTGGACGACCTGTGCTACTTGGGCATCGGCAAGAACCTACTCTATCTTTCGGACCGTTGCCAAAGATGACGTCCGTGTACTCAGTGTCGAGCTCTTAGAAGCTAGCGTCAGTCGTGCTCGGTGGCGCACATGTCGTGGTTTGCCAAAGCCCTGATCACATAGCAATCACGCACCTGATTCGAATGGCAGTGTGTTGAGATCCTTTCCAGCTCGGCTTCTAACTTCTTCAACCGCTCGATCTTCTGTCGGATTGTCACAAGCTGTTCGGCAGCTATCTTGTCAGCTTCTGCACACGGCTTTTCCGGATGCTGACTGAGCTCGATAAGCTCACGTATAGCTTCGATTGTCAGTCCAAGATCGCGGGCATGTCGAATGAATGAGAGTCGTTCCTGCTCGCTCTTCGTGTATCGCCGCTGATTGCCCTCAGAACGTTCCGGGGGTGAGAGCAGGCCCATCTGTTCATAGTATCTGATCGTTGGTACCTTGACGCCGGTGGTCCTGGCCAGATCTCCGATTGTGAGCATGCTTCCTCCCTCTCCAGACGCGGCAGGTATAGGCCGCGACATATTAGCCCATCACGCGAACCTGAACCCTCGGGTGCCGAAAGGTATGTAAGCAATGGCCCGGCATATGTGAGGATCTACAAATGGCAAATCAAGCAAAACGTTGGGGTGTGGTGGCCGCCGCATCTCTTTTCGCCGGTCAAAGCGGCGTCTTTGCAAATGTGACAAATGATCTTCACCGGATCAACTACGACGCGTTGACCATCGAACATGCTGAACTGGATCTCACACCGGACGGGGCAACGGATAAAGCATATGTCACCGTTTACAATGGTTCGCCCGCTGACATGGCGATTGTCTCAGTCAAGGTCACAGGATACTCGACCGCCACACTAATGAGCCCAATGGTTAAATCCAAGGGCTTTGAACAAGTGCCCTTGGCAGACACCTACGTCGTTATTCCCCGCAAGGCGGAGCTGGACATGGGTCCGGACTCGGTTTTCATTTCACTGGTGCGTAGCTCCGGTCCTCCTAAAGCAGCTACAATGACGCTGGAGTTTGATGACGGATCCTCGCGTGCTGTCCCGCTTGATATCCTTGCTCCAGATGAAACGGAAACCAACCATCACCATGGGGAACCAGATCGCGAATGAACGCCACTAAAAAGCTGAAAGTTGATGCCTTGCCTTGCCCTCGCGCCGCACCCATCAGGAAGTCGGCAACGAATGTTCGTTTTTGCTCTGAACTACCGAGGCCGCTACAAGGACAATGGCGCCGCAAACGATGAACACATCCGCAACATTGAAGGCAGGCCATGACCACCCCCACGCGTGAAAATCCAAATAGTCGGTAACCCTCAAGTTCATCAGACGATCAACGACATTTCCGCTCGCGCCCCCAGCCATCGCTGTTATAGCCATTCCCTCCAGCGCACGGTTGGCCAACACTGCCCAAATGACGAGTCCGACAACGATGCCTCCTTGAACAGTGGCGAACATTCGGGGTGCTGACGCGATGGTGTCGGAGAAAAGCCCGAAGCTGACACCGGTGTTATAGGTGAGCGTCAGGTTGAAATAGGGGGTCAGCTCAATGGTTCCCGTCGGACCTGCCAGAAGCTCGGCCATAACGGCTTTGACGGACAGATCGATACCGCAGATTGCGATAACCCCCATAACAATTAGGGTAAGCCTGAATAGGCCGTTGGTCGAAGACATCATTTTCGGTTCCAGGCTGTGCACGCTGTCACATGCGCGACGATTTGGCGGGTCGGCCGAGAGCGGAGCTCCACGCTCACAGGTTTCCTGCCATACGACCTCCAGGGGCTAGAGCTTCAAGCGCAAACTTCTGCGTAAGCTACTGCATCAAGGAAAAGTGTAGTGGCAGTCGGAGCTTATGATCTGAGCTGGGGCGCCAATTGTTGCAAGGTTTCGCCTCGTCAGGCGTTCCGGCTCATTGCCGCGGGGTCGGGCGTTCTAACAGTTTCGTTGGTTTAGCGAATGCCACTGACAGCTGTTGTGGCTCGACCGTCCTTGATCTTTACCCATTTGCCCGGATTGCGTGAATCCTGGCGCTTGAGGTAGGTGTATTCGGTCTCTGACCAGTTTCTGATCTCACCACGCAGGTTGTCGAGGACGAAATCGCCTGTCTGCGATCGCACCGTCAAAACAGCATGCCCGGATCCGTCCGGCTGGAGTACAACTGTGATCAGCAGATTGGAGACCGAGATCCCGCGTCTCATCAAAAGCTTGCGCTTAAGAAGAGCAAAGTCCTCGCAGTCGGCTGCGGTGGTAGGATAATTCCAAAATTCCTCGACACCATAGGTCTCGATGTCCTCGATCGCCGGAATTGTATTGACGACCTGGTTGACCTCAATGAGGCTATTCCAGATTTCCTCAGTGAGCTTCACGCGTCCGCTATCTGCAGCTTTGGGCTGGCATTCTTGTTGGTATCTTTTGCAAAACTCGAAGTGGCCGATCGGTTGTGACGTTGCCCCGGCGACAGGCATCGAATCCCACTGTGCTGCTTCCGGTTTCCAAGCAGCGCCGGTCGAAATCATCGTTATGGCGAAAATCGCGAGCAGAAATCTGGATGTCATAACTCGTCCCTTTGTGTTGGGATGAGTTATGAGGATCGAACACGACCATCACGCAAAGATATTCAGTTCAATTTTAGCGGCTTGTGTCGAATTCTGACACTTTCCTATTGGCTCGCCAGCTTGTGAACGACAGATAGGCCTCTATGCCGATCCAGCCTCCAAGACCAATGGATGCGACCAAGCCAGCGATGGCCTCGAAGGAGTCATGTCCTATGCCCCAGCAAACGACTGCAAAAGCGATCTTAACGGACACGAAACCCGCCAGCGAAAACGCAGCGATTAGTCCGACATTCTTTGACAGTTGGACAATTGAGGCGACCATATTGGAAGTCTACAGACGGCGGCTTCACACGGGGAAATCAATTCTTATTGTCTGCATAAACCGTTTTGCGACAAAGTCCGCGCACCAGCTTCGGGCAATCTCAAAATGGCTGAGTGCAATGTGTGATGATGTTCCGGCTTAGCATATCGATTCGGCTTTTCTGCATGGCACTGCTTTTGGCAGTTGCTGTCATGGGTCCGCTTGGCTCAATCGGGCGAGACACCAGCTCCGGGCCGACGATAAACATGAACGTTCATCAAGGGACTAGGTGTGGTGGTACCTATACTAAATGCCACCATCTGGTCGAACATTGCCACGTGCTTCTGGCCTGCATGCAGCAAAGCGATTCAATTTCGGAGCGTATAAAGTCTGCCTACAGGGTCTCACCAACCCGGATCCGCATCTTCACCAGCATTGATCTTCTTGATCCTCCTCCCCGAGCCTGACCTTTCCTATAAAGGCGCACGGATCGTCGACAAGTTTCTGCAGATGTTGGATTGGGTCCAACGCGCGGCTTGAAAGCGGCTCTCATCGAACAAAGGATCGAGCACTGTTCCATCACGACTGAATGCGATGGCAGGTTAGCGATCCGTCAGAGGACCCCGGCATAGCACCGGTTGATCCTCTTGGAGATCAAGAAATGTGGAAGATTGGATTCGCAGGCGCGTGGTGTGTCGTTGTGAGTTTGCTTGCTGTCTACGCCGGTTTCCAGTGGGCGCCGGCGCCCAAACAGGTTGAGGCACAGTCTCCAAGGCTGGCCGAACACGAGGTCGTCAAGTCGGCAATGGTGACCGTTCCGATCATTCGAGAGAGCAAGGTTGACGGTTACGTCGTCGCAGAAGTGACATTGACTGCAAATGACGAAGCACTCCGTGCTAGTCCCAGTCCGGAGGCAGAACTGACGGACGAGTTGATCGCAACACTCGTGTCGACACCCGTTCTCACCGATCCCGAATTTACTGCCGACACCCTGAGGTTCGATTTGGTGGAGCGTATGAACAAGCGGGCTGGACTGAAAGCCTACTACAAGACACTTATCACCAAGCTCGATTACCTTACTCCAGCAGACCTCGAACGAATGCGCAGCTCCGGTGCAAGCCCGCTGAAGGTAACTCCTCTGGTTGATAAATCTCAACTCGATGTTGTGCCCGGTCCGTTACCCAAAGATGGGTAATTTGTCGGGTGGGAAAAGGGTTTTGCTTTTCTGAGGGCGACCCCTTGTAGCTCCAGTTACTTGAGGTCCCATAATTCCACCGGTGGCTAAGGATTTGTTTGATGCGGCGTTGTCCGGTGGTACCCCTGCCCTGGAGCGCTCGTCATCTTACGGGTGATATCGGTAGGGTTTAGTTGAAAGCGCGAAGAGTGACGGAATGAATTGGTTTCAGAATTTGAAAAAGCGATCACTTCTGTTCACGCGGAATGCCTGCATTGGAGCCTTGCTAGCTGTCTCCTTGTCCGGATGTGTTTCAGATATGGGGCTGGATGACCTGTCCAGCAGGCAACCCGAACTGTCGAGCAAGATGCTGGCAGAGATGTCAAAAAAGGGGATGGCAGCGGGGAGCCCTGTCCTTATCAGGATCTTCAAGCAGGAAAGTGAGCTCGAGGTCTGGAAGGTCGACCGAAGTGGGCGCTACGCACTGCTCAAAACATATCCAATGTGCAGGTGGTCCGGGAAGCTGGGCCCTAAGGTCAAGGAAGGTGACCGCCAAGCGCCAGAGGGATTCTACCACGTCTCGAAAGGCATGCTGAATCCTAAATCGCAATACTACGTGTCGTTTAATCTTGGGTATCCCAACAGGCTTGAGTCGGCACTTGGTTATACCGGTGAGGCGCTTATGGTTCACGGTGCTTGCTCCTCTTCCGGTTGCTTTGCGCTGACAGACCAGGGCGTCGGTGAAATTTATGCGATCGTCTCCAAAGCACTTTCATCGGGCCAGGAGCAGTTCCAGGTCCAGGCCTATCCTTTCCGGATGACGACGGAAAACATGGCGCTGCACAAGGACAGCGAAAACCTGTCATTCTGGCGGACGCTGAAGGAGGGATACGACCTCTTCGAGTTAACCCGGCAGCAACCAAAAGTCTCAGTGTGTGGCCGCCGCTACATGTTCAACAGAAATTTCGCGGGTGGAGAGCCACGTTACCCGCTGGAGGCTTGCCCCGAAAGCTCCACTTCTGATGATCCTGGACTAATCGCGCGCTTGGCGGAAGAAACACAGAGGCTTGAAGCCGCAATCCAACAGGCCGGGCGGTCCACGGTGTCTTCCTATGTTGATGGCGGCATGCATCCGAGTTTCCGCGCACTTCTTAAGAAAGATGGTCCGGACAGACTTGCGGCCCGCATATCAGGCACAAAATATCCAGTTAGCAGACCAGATGCTGCTCTGGCTGACCCATTTCAAATAAAGAAGGCCAGGTCTGGCGAAAGGGTGATCGCCTCGAGTACGGCGGGAGACTGAACTATGGCCCAACCCGATGATCGGAGTGAGAAGATCCGGCGCAAAAACTGGATCGTGTTGGCGGTGCTGGCGATTTTCGTTTTGGCGGTCTTTCTCTTGAGTTTCTCGCATATCGGTCAAGAGGCAAGGCCTGAACCCACCGCAAACGTTACGCATCCAGCCGTTGATGGGTAAGACGATAGCTCGTAAGGGGAATACAGTGCGGACCAACATCCTGATTATCGGGGCGGGTCAAGCCGGGCTCGCAGCGGCATATGCCCTAAAGAAGCATGGCTTGAGATTCTTGATTGTCGATGCTGGCGAAGAAATCGGCGACAGCTGGCGTCACCGATATGACAGCCTCACGCTCTTCACACCTCGTAGCATGAGCGCGCTCTCGAATATGCCGCTTGATGGTGATGCGAATGGCTATGCTGGAAAGGATGAGTTTGCTGACTATCTCCGCCGGTATGCTTCCCTCCATAAACTTCCGGTTATTAGTTCGAAGAAGGTAATCCGGCTGAAAAAAACAGGAAGTCTGTTCGTGGCATCAACGGAAGATGGCGATCAACTGACCAGTCATACTGTCATTGTTGCCGCGGGGGCATTTGCGACACCGCGAATCCCTGCGGTGGCAAAATTGCTCCCGGCCGATATCCGGCAGCTGCACGTAGCTGAGTTTCGTAATTCAAGCTCGGTAGCGGACGGTCCTGTTCTTGTTGTCGGAGATGGCGCGAGCGGAAGAGACGTGGCAATTGCGATGGCTAGTTTTCAACAGGTGCTGCTTGCTCGAGGGCGGAACCGCATACTTTTACCGGAGAAGATCTTCGGGCGCAGTTTGTGGCTGTGGCTCAGGCAGCTCGGCCTTCTCCGGGCATCGGCGCAGGGGATTATCGGGCAAAGGATGAGGCGTGCGGATCCATTCCCTGCTCGTGGTAATGACAATGCTTCACTTAGGCGCTTGGGGGTAATCCTGAAGCCGAGACTGACAGCATTTCAAGATCACAGGGCAAGGTTCGAGGACGGATCGAACGAAAATGTCAGATCCATAGTTTGGGCGACAGGCTATTCCGATGTGTTCCCTTGGATTGATGTTGAAGGCGCAGTTGATTCTGGGGCTGCCCCAATTCACTCCAACGGGATTTCGCCTGTCGCCGGCCTCTACTATGTGGGACGACCATGGCAGCGAAATCGTGCCTCTGGCTTGATCGCGGGTGTCGCTGATGATGCGGAATTCATCGTTCACCATATCCGTGAACGGTGCCTGGAGAGTATCTAGTCTCAGAACATCACGACAGATGACCTGCACGCAGGCTTTTGCCACCGTCTTCTGGCGCTACCATCATCAGGATTCGGATCCTCCGATGTCAGTGAAGGCCCGCCAGAGCACGTAGCGCGCGGCAATAAGGGTGATCGGCGGGCCAATCCATTTCCAGCCGTACTAAGAGCAAGTGTTCCGGCAACGATCACACCCACCGATCTAAGAGCGACAGACAGAACTCGGATCAAGATGTCGCGGGTTGAGAAGATGCCACCGGCAATCTGTGCCAAAAGTAAGGAGCAGGTTTAAGGGAATTGCAGCCCCTATGCGCCTGTCTCCCGCATATGCTCCGTGATGCTCGTGGTGTTCACTCACGAATTGCTTTTCTCGTCTCTGACGTCAGGATCCTACCTTGCTGGCATCGATCTCAGCCTTCACCAGTGTGAAAAGACCTTGCGGGCTGAACTCCGTAAGAGGTTTTTCGTTGACGAAAAATGTTGGGGTTTGTTTCACATTGTTGGCCTGAACGTCGGCCATATCCTGGGCAAGAATATTGTCGATCGCGGGAGATAACGCATCTTTCTTGCCCTGCTCGACATCAAGCCCGGCCATCGCCGCAACCTGCCATGCCTTTTCCAGATCTGGATTCCCGTGATCGGCCCAGACAGGCTGCTGTTCCAGAAGCGCTTCCAGGACCGGTTCAAACAGGTTCTGTTTGCGCGCGGCCTCCAAAATCCGCACGGCATCGTCCGAACCCTCGTGGAATACCGTGTATCGCAGGACTAGCCGGACGTCGTTCCCGGTCTGCGCCATCATCTGCTTTACGAGCGGATAAAATGCCCGGCACGCCTCACAAGAAGGATCAAAGAATTCGACAATTGTCACAGGCGCCGAAACCGGCCCCATGACGGGAGAGTGCATTCTGACGAGAGTATTGTTCCCCCCCACTGGGGATGACACTGGCTCAGCTTCTGGCGTGAGCCCACGATAAAAGGCTGCACCTCCTGCGAAAACTGCGATTGCAGCAGAAGCCGAGGCGATAACGAGAGTGCGTCTGTTCATGCTGGTGTTCTCCGGCGCACGATTAGAAGTAGGGTGATGATGACGGTAAACGCGCCAAGCGACAGGAGCGGAATGGGCAGGTTTCCGAAGAGGAGCATACCCGCGCCTGAGCAGGATGGCCCCTGGCCACAAGGCTTAATGGCCGTGGGGATGATGTTAAAGTACAATAGGTTGTGAAATACCGCGATCAACCATCCTACCGCTGCCAACGGAACGGCATAGATCCAGGCCCGGGCATCAGAGCGGAAAGCAGCGACGGCGAGTAGCACTGCCAGTGGAAACATGAAGGCTCGCTGGTGCCAGCAGAGATCGCATGGCACTTGCCCCATAACCTCGCCGATAAACAATGCGCCGAGCGTCGAACCTATAGCAATTAACCACGCGCTGAAGATCGCTGGCCATGCCGCATCTTTAGATTTTACCACTGCCAGACCATTCCTGCCGTTCACTATCCTTTTCCAGTATGAAACCTCTAGTAGCTTGAGGGTCAAGAGCGCCTCATATCCGACTGGAGTTTCCGTCTCTGTCTCATGTGGATGACAGCGACCGGACTAAGGAAAATTGCAATTTTCTTCGCCACTTGCCTTGAACCTCAAGCTACTAGAGGGATTAGGAGTGCTCTCAAAAGTTCTTTTGAGTGAATTTTGGCAGGAAACATGATGACAGCTCTCAGAGCATTTCGACTTGTGGCGTGGTTTTTGGTCGCGATCATCACATTGCTGTTGATCGCAGGTTATGTGCTGCAATCGGGCGGCGACAAACGCTTTAGTGAGGCAGACACTTCCTCCACCCCTGCGATCGGTCGCCCATTTGAGTTGGTTTCGCACCGGGGCCAATTGATCGATAACGCCGTCCTTAAGGGAAAGCCTTATTTGGCGTTTTTTGGCTTTACGCATTGCCCCGACATCTGCCCCACAACGCTGTTCGAGCTGAGTGACTTGATGAGTGAACTCGGGCCCGCTGCGAGCGGTTTCAACGTTGTTTTCATTAGCGTTGACCCCGAGAGAGATACTCAGCAGTTGCTAAGCGAATACATGACGTCCTTTGACCCTCGGATCCTTGCCCTTCGGGGAACGCCGGAGCAAACAGCGACGGCTGTCAAAGCTTTCTCCGCTTACTCACGCAAAGTCCCGACTGGAGATGGAGGCTACACAATGGACCATACGGCTGGCGTTTACATGATGGACGCCGATGGTGGCTTTAAAGGAACCCTTGACATGCATGAATCCCGCGAGGTTCGCCTGAAGAAAATCCGCAATCTGATGGCCGGCTTGTAAGCTAGAAGCTTCAATCGTCGAGAGGAAATACATTGCATTCTGGAAAATTGACACGACGAGGCTTCGTTCTCGGGGCTTCGGGGGCAACGGCGGCTGTATTGACTGGCTGCTCGACAACAACAGCAACGACGACACGATCTGAAATAGTACCCATCGTTCATCCGGTTCTGGAAACAACCTATGGACCATTGCCGAACGAACAGTTCCCGCTGCCTGCTATACCCTATCAGAAGATTGACAAGCGCTTCTACCGGCAGATGGTGAGTGATCCGACCGGAGAACGGCCAGGCACATTGGTGGTGGATACTGCAAATTACTTTCTCTACCTGACTTACGAAGGCGGAGAGGCGATGCGATACGGGGTCGGCCTCGGCCGGCAGGGGTTCGAATGGTCGGGCAAGGGGGTCATTCAGTACAAACGCCAGTGGCCGCGCTGGACGCCCCCTGACGAGATGGTCGCTCGACAGCCAGAACTTGCGCCCTTTAGCATTGCCAATGGCGGTATGCCTCCTGGCCTCGAGAATCCCTTAGGCGCGCGTGCGCTCTACATTTTCCAAAATGGCGAGGACACGCTTTACCGCATCCATGGATCGCCGGAATGGTGGACTATTGGCAAGTCGGTATCCTCAGGATGTGTCCGCATGATCAATCAGGACGTGGTTGACCTCTATGGTAGAGTGCCAGGCAAGACCCCCATCGTCGTTACAAGCTTGGCTCGCTTCTCTGAGGCGTAGGCGGAGAAGTCGTATAACCGGACACCGACAATTTAGCCGCTGACGTCATGACGTCAGGTATGAGCGTTCTGTGCCATGGCCGGAGCTGACTCCGGGCATCGGCTTCCTCTGTTGCTATCATCTAGAGGCTGTCGAAAAAACATTGGGAGCCCAGCTCCGTGCTGGGGGCTCTGCGCTGCCACACTGGACCAGTGTCCACGACAGGCGTGGACTCACCAGACATGTCACGTGAAGGGTGAAATCCGATAGATCGTGCCGCCCGTACAAGGAACGGCGTCTGACTTTGCGCTGCGACTTGACTTGGTGAAGCGATATGGATGGTTTGTCTGATCTGATACGAGAATACGGGACCTGGATCTACATCCTGCTTTTTGCATACTGCATGCTGAAAAGCGGCAGTCTTCCATTGTTCGCGGGTTATGCGGCTCAAACACAAGCTTTGGATTTGTCGCTTGTTCTAGCCGTTACCTTTGCCGGCGGCTACCTCGGGGACGAAGCACGGTTTTTTATCGCCAGACGATACGGGGACGCGTGGTTAATCAGGTGGCATTTGGCTGACAAGGCCTATGCGGGCGTGAAACTACTCGTCGCAAAGTACGGATGGGCCTACATCTTTCTCTACAGATATCCTAAGGGCATGCGGACCATCGGCGCACTTCCGGTTGGTCTCGGATCAATGTCATGGGCCAAGTTTACGGTTTTAAATGCAGGATCAGCAATAGCTTGGACCGTGTGCCTGGTTTTGGCCGGCTTCGTTTTTGGGGCCCAAGTGGAGGAAGCGGTTGAAACAGGCTGGGGCTTCGCCAGTATTGCGTTGCTCGCAGCAATGGTTCTTATGGGAGTGCTCGCATGGTGGCGAATAAATCAGATAGCTGCTCGAATCCCGAAAACTGGAGAATCCAGTTGAAAAGTTCAGCGGTCTCGTAGCCGGTCGTCACGGAAACAGAGAGCTGTGCGTGAACAGCGCACAGTTTTGGACACGCACTCCGACTGACCAAGTGACGGCACTTCTAAGCTGTCACATGCACCTGGCGAGCAGATTCAAGTAATCGTCCGGTCTGCAGTACACGCGGGCACTGACGCTAAGCTCCTCCATTGCAGCCGTGCTACTACCCAGGATAGGACGTCATCACCTAATTTGCTGAGGAAGCGGCGTGGGCGGACGGTTGGTGAACTCAGCTGATCTCCAACGACGGCCTTACTAAGGCTTTGGTTCGCTTTGGCGCGCCAACTCGCAAACGGCGGTCGGAGAGCGAGACGATGCCACCAGCCATCATCACGATGGCACCGGACCAGATGCAGAGGATCCAGGGCTTCCACCATATCCGCACGACAATGCCATTATCAGCCATCGGGTCACCTAACGAAACATAGAGCTGGCTGAAGCCGAAGGTGACGATGCCGGCTTCTGTCGTCGGCATCTGGCGGGCGGTGTAGAGCCGCTTCGACGACCATACATCGGCCACTTCGACACCACCCTGGCGGATGGTGAAATGCCCCTGGTCCTCGGTATAGTTCGGGCCGGTCGCCGCGCGAATGCCATCGAAGGTCACGACGTAACCGCCGGCCTCCGCCGTCATTCCCGGCTTCATCTCGACCACGGTTTCCGTCTCGAAGGTGGTGACGGCGACGACGCCGAGCACGGTCACACCCATGCCGAAATGCGCGAGTGCCGTGCCGAAGGCCGAGCGCGGCAGGCCCTTGAAGCGGCTCCAGGCGGTCGACAGCGGATGTTTGCCCAAGCCGGCGCGGTACCAGAGGTCGGCAATCGCCCCGCCCATGACGAAGAAGGCGAGCGCAAGGCCGGCCACCGCCATGACAGGACCGCCATTCTGCGCATACCAGAGGCCAAGTCCGAGAACGAGCGAGAGTGCCGCCGCCACGTAGAGCCGCTGCAGTGCGCCAAGCAGATCGCCGCGCTTCCAGGCGAGGAAGGGCCCGAAGGGCACCGCTATCAGCAGCGGGATCATCAGAAGCCCGAAGGTGATGTTGAAGAAGGGCGGTCCAACCGAGATCTTCTCGCCCGTCAGCGTTTCCAAGAGCAGCGGATAGAGCGTGCCGATCAAGACCGAAGCCGCAGACACCGTCAGGATCAGGTTGTTGAGGACCAGCGCGCCCTCACGCGAAATCGGCTGGAAAAGGCCACCGGCCTTCAGCATTGGCGCGCGCAGGGCAAACAGGGTGAAGGCCCCGCCGATGAAGATGACGAGAATGCCAAGAATGAAGACGCCGCGCGTCGGGTCGTTCGCAAAAGCGTGCACCGAAGTCAGCACGCCGGAGCGCACCAGGAAGGTGCCGAGCAGCGACAGCGAGAAGGCGATGATGGCGAGCAGCACCGTCCAGATCTTCAAGGCATCGCGCTTTTCCATCACCAGCGCCGAATGCAGAAGGGCGGTACCCGCCAGCCAGGGCATGAAGGAGGCGTTCTCGACCGGATCCCAGAACCACCAGCCGCCCCATCCAAGCTCGTAATAGGCCCAGTAGGAGCCCATCGAGATACCGGCCGTCAGGAAGACCCAGGCCGCCAGCGTCCAGGGTCGCACCCAGCGTGCCCATGCGGCATCGATGCGACCGTCCATCAGCGCAGCAATCGCAAACGAGAAGCAGACCGAGAAACCGACATAGCCGAGATAGAGCAGCGGCGGATGGATGGCGAGACCGATATCCTGCAGGACGGGGTTAAGATCCTGCCCTTCCGCCGGGATCGGCGACAGGCGGATGAAGGGGTTCGAGGTCAACAGGATGAAGAGCGTGAAGGCCGTTGTAATCCAGGCCTGGACCGAGAGCACATTGGCCTTGAGCCGATCCGGCAGGTTGGTGCCGAACAAGGCGACCATGGCGCTGAACAGAGTCAAGATCAGCACCCAGAGCAGCATCGAGCCTTCATGGTTTCCCCAGACGCCGGAGACCTTGTAGATCATCGGCTTGAGGGAGTGCGAATTCTCAAAGACGTTCTGCACCGAGAAGTCGGAGAGGACATAGCCGTAGGTGAGTGCCGCGAAGGAAAAGGCGACGAGCATGAACATTGCGTATGTGCCGGTAGTAGCCACCGCCATCATTGCTGCATCACCGAGCCGGGCGCCCACCACCGGCAAAATGGAGACGACAAGACAGGTGGCGAGTGCCAGCACCAGGGCATAATGGCCAAGCTCGATGATCATAAGATCTCGTCCTCGCCGCTGAGTTCCACCCGTTGCGCCTTCAGACGAGCGGCCGCGTCCCTTGGCTTGTAAGTCTCGTGACGCAGGCTAGCCGGTATCGGGACGACGGATCTTTCCGGCGATCCAAGGATAGCGAACAGCGTAGCTTAGAGTTTGCCTCTGAGCAACAACGGCGGTGATTCCCGACTGCGTTATGGTGTCAGCGCGCTCGATCACACGCTTGTTCCCGTCTGGAAGCCTCAAGAAAGTTCCATGATTGTGCCTATCTTGTTCGGTAAACCATTGATTATTCTAACATAATATGAGCAACGCGATTCGTTTTGGGTGGTGGTTCCAGCCACGTCCCCTGCCCCGCACGTTCCCCCGATCAGGTCTGCTAGCCTTTGCGCGTGGAGTATTCCAGCATTGAAATCCTGTCCCTGGGCCGCAATTTTTTAACGACGGGCATTTCGACCGCCAGTTCCTCTCAGCCAGCAGTTTCTAAGTCAGCAGCAAGGGACATTCGAATGTGCGGTCGCTTTACCAACACCATGACCTGGGCCGAGATCCATGCCCTGTACAACATCCACGACAACACGCCCCCTCCGTCAAACATGCCGCCGCGCTACAACATAGCGCCGACACAGAGCGTCTACTTCGCCCATAAGGACAAGGCCGGCGAACTCGAAATTGACTACGGGCGATGGTGGCTCGTCCCGTTCTTCGCGAACGAGCTGCCGAAGGCGGCAATGTTCAATGCCAGAATCGAGACCGTTGACACTTCAGGGGCATTCCGAGAGCCCTTTAAGTCGAAGCGCTGCCTGATCCCGGCCGACGGCTATTTCGAGTGGACCACGAGCGAAGAGGGCGGCAAGAAAGACCCATGGCTGTTGCAGCTGCCCGAGGCAAAGCCCCTCTCCTTTGCCGGGCTATGGTCGCATAACGACAAGCTAGGCGTCACCAGCTGCACGATCATCACCGCGCCGGCCGTTGACCACATTGCGCATATTCATACAAGAATGCCGGTAATGTTGGATCCTGCAGCCTATGAAACCTGGTTGGATGCCTCTGTTCAGGGCGCTGACGCGAAAGCCTTCCTTCTAGAAAATCAGATCGACGGCCAGCTTGAGTTTTACCGTGTCGGCCGCGAGTTGAACTCGTCTCGCTATGATGGCAGCGACACGAAAAAGCCAATCCTGAACTCCTTGTAGCAGCTTCAGAGCAAGGAGATTCACGATGAAGTTGCCGTTCTATTCCTTCCCTATGGTCGCAGCCTGTGTGGCTTTGGCCTCATCTGGTTGCAGCGCGGATGGAGCTTCATCCCCGGCAGCAGGTCCTTGCAAAGCGGAAGCCGCACAAGGTCTGGTCGGCAAGCAAAGACCGAGCGACGCAGAGGCAATGCAGCTGACCGGCTCTAAGACGGTTCGCCAGATCCAACCCGGCGATATGGTGACCCAGGACTTCAGAGAGGATCGGGTGACGATCGAGACTGATCCCGCGACAGGTCTGGTCACCCGGGCCACCTGCGGCTGATCTGCTGCGGCAGGCGGCAACTCTTGCTTAACCATAGAGGCCGTTCGCCCGGTGAAGAGAGCGAGGCTTTGCGTTACCTACCGGGCCGGCACGGAGCGATCGATGGGACAAAGCTATTCTGGGTATCTCAAGAGCGTGAAGGCCGTCCGTTCAGTGAGGCAAATACACGCCATCACGACCTCAATCTGTGAGGATCCTCTTGCCTCAGCACATTTGAAGCGGGCGAGCGCCGCCCTGACGAGGAAGCTGGAGCGGGTCATCAATCTTCCCGTTGTCAGCGCTCCGTTTCTCGCTTCGATTTGGAGCGGTTTCCGCGCATTGCGCGAGATCTGAAAAAGAACTCGGTAGGTTGTACATCAGCCCTCCTTGTCCGGGCGGTCGCCTGGAACGGACCCGTTGCCCAAAAGAAAAGGGCCTGCGGTAGCCGCGGCCCTTAAGGTGTGAAGGTCAAAGCCTCCAGAGGGGAACAGCTGACGCAAGGACTGGGAGGTATGTGCTTACGTCAGCTAAGTTCGATATGGGTTCTCAGACCGCCATCTGCAAGTCACTCACTTTGTACCAGCAAAGTTTTCATCGCGCTTCGCCGTCGCTTCCGCCTCAGCCAGCCGCGACAACAGACTGTCAATCCGATAGTCATTGATCGTGTCCCGGCGCGTGGTGTAGCTGGTTGGTAGCGAAGCCGCTCGCGAGCGCGCCCTCCAATGTGCTGTAGGGAGCGGGCGGCGTAGCGGTGGTCACCAGTGTTTTCCGGTAGGGTCGGGTTG
>JAESFJ010000243.1_pt1 | contig 30630 bp, 19 predicted proteins | sample 9266161 | NCBI WGS metagenome assembly JAESFJ01 (sample SAMN14506165, study PRJNA617096) | algae metagenome | isolation source: Calothrix sp. FI2-JRJ7 and co-occurring heterotrophs from granitic desert soil | place: USA: Red Pass Lake area, Fort Irwin, California | collected 2000-06-01
AAACTTTTTCCTGGTGCTAATTGCGTGGTGGAACCACTCTGATACCATCCCGAACTCAGTTGTGAAACGCCGCAGCGGCTACGATAGTTGGAGAGTTGTCTCCTGCAACAATTGCTCGGTGCCAGGGTAATAATATAAACAAAAGCCTTCTCTTGCATATAAGAGGAGGCTCTTGTTTTTGGTGCCTCTTTATTAAACAAACCATTTATTAAATAAACAAGGTTATATGTTGGGTTACGCAAAGCCTGCACCCAACCTACAGTTTCAATATAGAGGATAAAGTTTTCAATAATTCTACTGCTGTATAAGGCTTCGATAAAAATGCTTTGGCGCCAACGTCAGCAGCTTCAGCCATTCTCTCTGTTGATGCTAGTCCACTTGTAGCAATAATTTTGACCTGCGAATTGATTTTTTGTAACGTGCGGATAGTAGTTAAACCGTCCATTTCTGGCATCATCATATCCATCAAAACGACACGAATGTCAGCTTTATGTTGAGCATACAGCGCTATCGCTTCAATACCATCACTAGCTGTAAGCACCTTATAATTAGCCATCTCTAATGATATTTTAGTAATTTCCCGAATCGAAACTTCATCATCTACAACCAAAACTAATTCCCCGTCACCTTTTGGCTGTTCTAAATCTTCAACTTGCTGACTGATGGCGCCTTCTACTGCTGGCAAATATACCTTAAACTGGGCGCCTAACCCAACTTCACTATAGACATTCACAAAACCACCGTGGTTTTTAATAATACCAATAACTGTTGAAAGCCCCAAACCTGTACCTTTACCAACTTCTTTAGTAGTAAAAAATGGCTCAAACATTCTCTGCAATATTTCATTTGAAATCCCTACTCCCGTATCTGAAACAGTTAGCATAATATAATTACCAACTTTTGCCTCAACATTCATCTGGGCATATTGTTCATCAATATATAAATTTTCAGCATAAATACTTAAAGTTCCACCATGTAGCATTGCATCACGCGCATTAACTACTAAATTCATAAGTACTTGATGTAATTGAGTCGCATCTGCACAAACAGTCCAAAGATTTGGTGATATATCTGTATATATTTTGATGGACTTGGGAAATGTCTGTTTCGCAATCTGCTGAATTTCTAAAAGTAAATGCCTAACTTGAAGAATAGTGCGCTTACCTTCAATTCCTCGCCCAAATGATAGCACTTGCTTAACCAAAGATGCCCCACGTTTGGCACTAGCTTCTAATTCTGTAAGCAACTGCTGACTATTGACATCAGTGATTTTTTCTTGTAAAAGTTCAGCAATCATCAAAATTGGCCCCAGTGCATTGTTTAAATCGTGGGCAATGCCACTAGCAAGGGTACCAATGCTCTCTAGTCGCTGAGAACGAAAAAGCTGCGCTTCGAGTTGTTTCTTCTCAGTAATGTCAGTATTAACAACAAGAAACGATTTTGGTTGCCCTTGTTCATTACGTACCAGCGTCCAACGACTTGAAACAATTATTGAGTTACCGAACTTGTTGAAGCAACGTAGCTCACCTTGCCAAAAACCACTCGATTGCACAACTTGTTGCACTTGTTCGAGTTGAGGCACTTCTTGGTACAAAAGCTGATTGGCATTTTGACCAAGAGCTTCGTCCTGCTTCCAACCATATATACGCTCGGCGCTCTCATTCCAAAATATAATTTGGTTGTTAAGAGTTTGTACATTAATTGCATCACTGGCAACATTTAGTAAAGCAGCTTGTTCGCGGATTTTCTCTTCAGATTTTTTGCGTTCAGAAAATTCACGCTTGACCCTCTCTCTATAATTGCGGAAGAAATCAGCCAAACTAGGCTCATCTTCGATTAAAGCCCCAAAATTATCAATAACTCGCTTATCTGCTTCATAAGCTACTTCTGGGTGAGCTTCCATCCACACATGGCACGTTTTAATGTAAGCAATAAATGCAACTAAATGCTGATAGTTAACAGAACCCAAAACCCGGCGCAATCTAAGACGATAATGGTCGGAACAATCTGGTAAAGCAATATAAATTGAACAGTAAAGTAGACTTTCTTCAAATTGCGAGTTTTGCTCAAGACAGCCAATTGAAAAATCAGACTCTCCTGCAAGTTTACTGAAATGTTTTTCAATATCCGTCGAGTTAGGCACTGTTGCTTCAAGCAACTCTAACACCTCTTTTGCTCTCATCCCTAAAGGACGCAAACTACAGCTATGGCAAATCATACAGTAAGGAACAGCACAGAAGCGCGAGAGGTACGCAGAAAGCTTTTCCTTGAACAGGGTTGGCAAAGGATTATTTACATACGCGCTCAGAGTCTGTTGCCATAGGTTTTCCAGAACCTGCGGAGTTTTTAAAGCTGGTACAAAGAAAGGTGGAACAAAACCAAATTTTAACTCAATTTCTGCCTTAATTTGTTCGCTGGTTCGCGGCTTAGTCATAGCAGGGTTAATTTGCTCTTGTTTATTAAAAACTTGTGACATTGTGTTTTTCAATGGCTAAACAAATAAGGAATTTATTTATTAATACTAGTAGCAAAGTACTAAATTTTTATCCTTGTGCTTTGCTTGAGTTATTAATGGCGCCAGTTCCACGGCTATATATGTATTAGGAGTTATAATGTGCGCGACTATAAAGTCATACCAACTTCGGCTTAACAAGCATTATAACGTAATGGGCAATAAATCGTACTGCTGTAAATAGCTGTTTCAGTAGTTTCAACATACAACTTACCTAGTGTAATTAGGACTTGCGGCTCGAATGAATAGCCGTAGGAGGTATTAAATGAATAAATAGGTACTTCTAAACCTATGGTAACAATAAAATTTGGATATTTCATGATTAGTTTCAAAAGGTACTGCAAGTCTAGTCAATTGCTCAAATTTTGAGTGTCACATTTTTGTTGGCAGTTTTTATAAGTAATGACGCACCATCATCTTCGATAAATATATGCGGCGCCGATGAAAAGTTGATAAACTAATTTCTGACAAACTGTTACAATCTACCTGTAACGCGCATAATTATAATAGACTTAAAATGTTTGTAATTCGATGCTACAGTTGTGAAGATTTAGATGAAGTCGTAACTCTCTGGTATCGTAGCTGGACACATACTTTTCCCAACTTGAACCACCCACAGCCTTTTAAGGGTGGAAATCACGATTTCAAAATGAATACGCTCCATCGGATGTGTGGGTTGCAGCGACTAAAGAGCGAATAGTTGGTTTTCTGGTTGCGAAAGACGGCATAATTGCTCAAATTTATGTAGATGTAGATATACAACGAAGTGGGGTTGGAACTACATTGTTAAATCAAGCAAAAAAATTTATCCTGACGGTTTGAGACTGACGACGCTTGAGCAAAATATAAACGCGCGTCGATTTTATGAAAAACATGGTTTTGGCCTGAATTAAGGGAATTAATCCAATTAACGGACAGCCGAATATTGAATACTATTGGAATCCGTGAAACAATAAAAAGGGCACGTTATGTAGATAATGGTATTTTATTAAGAAATGTAACAGATTTTAGGTTATTGCAGAAATTAGCGTGCTGAGAGTCCGATAGGTAAATGGAGGTTTACTTATTTCCGCAATAACCGAACGAGCAATGACCGAAAAAATGCTACTGGGGAATCATGCAATGGCGCCTGAAGAAATTATACCGTTACTGGCACAGTATAATCTGATTGGGCAGTTATTGCGTGAAACTATTATTGATGAAGCAATTGCTGGTATATTCTGTACTCCAGAAGAAATATTAAATGCTTGTGAAAGCGTTTATAGACATTTTGCGTTAAGCAATGAAGTAGAAAAAAATGTCTGGTTATCGCGTTATAACTTAAATCACGAGCAGTTACAATTGCTAGCTACCCGAAAACTTAGAATTGAAAAGTTTAAACAAGTCAACTGGGGAAATAAAATAGAGTCATATTTTTTACAGCGCAAGCGAAATTTAGATAAGGTTATTTACTCGTTAATTCAAACTAAAAATCAGAATATTGCAGGTGAAATATTTTTTCGCATTAAAGAAGGTGAACAAACCTGGACAGAACTAGCTAGCCAATATTCTATTGGAAATGAAGCACAAACAGGTGGTTTAGTTGGTCCTATTGAGTTTGGTAATCTTGCACGAAATTTTGCTGTATTGCTTTATACAAGTCAATCTGGTGTAGTTCAGGCGCCAATTCCCATAGGAGAATATTGGGTAATTCTGCGAGTGGAAAAGTTTATTGCTGTAAGTTTAGATAATTTTATGCGGCAACGTTTGCTGAATGAGTTGTTTGATTCTTGGTTAAATGAGCAGTGTTTACAATTACCAGATTTTGATAAAGCTTGGATGGGTATCACTCAGAAAGTTGTACCTATTAAATCTAATTTGGTGGCGTAAAAATTTAAGTCAATATTACGACAAAAAAACCAGTATTAAATATGACTTCTATTACTGTTGACATTCTAGCATTTTTATCTAAAACGTTTCCTTTTAATGTATTGGAAGCGGAGGTTTTAGAGAAGCTGCAATCAAAATTTAAATTTGCGCGCTATTGTATGGGGCAAGTCATAATATCGCGCGATATGCCTAAGCAAGTTAGTATTATTTATTCTGGGACTGTGCGGTTGTTGGGTTATGATAAACGCACAAATAAACCTGATACACTTACACTGTTGCAACCAGGTGAGTTAGTTGGTTGGGTTTCTGTATTACGGGAGGTTGGTAGCGAAACTGCGATTGCATCTACTGAAGTTGTCTGTCTTAACCTGCCTGTAAGTGATTTTCTTGATTTAATGAACCAAGAACCGCTGTTTTTATCTAGCTTGCAAAATCGTACACATATTAGTGAAGTTTATGATTTGCTAGGTGAAGAAATTTTGCGACGTGCGGATGGCGCCACTAATTTAGTTAAACTAGCTTCATCAGCAATCGAAACGGCAACAGTGCTTTCGGTTGAGATAAGAGAAAAGAGTAGAGTTATATCTAAACTTGACCCAAAATATACTTGGTTAGTCAGCAATAACTCTACTGATTTACCAATAGGAAGCCAAATTTCATCTGATACGATTGGTAGTATCAAAAGTAAGCAAACACGTTTAGTTGGTATTTCAAAAAATTTATTATCAACATCATCAAAAGAGCTATCAGAGGATAATGATTTTTCAGATATAGCTTATGCTCCAGAGTATACTCCTGAAATCCTAGTTAATAGAGCAAATCAAAAATATCCTTATATACGTGGTAATAATCAACAAGAAGCAGCTCTCGCTTGTTTCCAAATGTTGAGTCAATATTTCAATATTCCTTTTCGTAAAGATATGCTACGACGAATCGTAAGCAAACAGTACGAACAAGGAAGTTTATCGTTGATTTTTTGCGCTGCGGTTGCCGAACTCATGGGTTTAACTAGTCAAGTCGTTAAAGTACCCGTTACTGCTTTGACTCGATTACAAACCCCGTTCATGATAGCTTGGCAAGATAGTTTTGCAATTATTTACAAAAATTCCCCTCAAGAATTACTTATTGCTGTTCCTGAACTAGGATTAATTCGTCGTCAACCGAAACGTCTCGATACTTGGGGTAAAGATGGTGAAGTCTTGCTACTCCAACCAAATAAGCAAACTCCTCAATCTCGCTTTAGTTTACGCTGGTTCGTTCCTTCTTTACGGCGCCACCGTAAGGTTCTCATTGAAGTATTAATTGCTTCTATAGTGGTGCAAATCTTTGGACTGGTCAATCCTCTGGCAACCCAGGTAATTATTGACAAAGTAATAGTTGGCAACAGTCCTGACACACTGGAAGTTTTTGGTATCTTTTTGATTGCTGTTGCCGTAGTTGAAGCTATTCTCAGTGCAGTTAGAACTCAGCTATTTGTCGATACAACTAACCGTATTGATTTAACGCTAGGCGCCGAAGTTATAAATCACCTGTTACGTTTACCTTTGTCATACTTTGAACGTCGTCCGGTTGGTGAGTTAGCAACACGAGTCGGAGAACTTGAGAATATTCGCTCATTTCTAACGGGAACTGCGCTTACTGTTGTTATGGACGCGCTGTTTTCTGTTGTTTACATTGTTGTGATGGCGATTTATAGCTGGATGCTGACGTTAGTTGCACTTGCTACTGTACCGCTATTCGCTTTGCTGAACTTGGTAGTTTCACCAATGATACGGCGCCAATTGCAAGAAAAAGCCCTCAGCAACGCCGAAACCCAATCTTATTTAGTTGAAATAATGGGGGGAATGCAAACAGTCAAAGCTCAAAATTTAGAATTGCGTGCGCGTTGGAAATGGCAAGAAAAATACGCTCGTTACATTAGTGCTGGTTTTAAAACTATCTCCACCCAAACCACTGCTAGCTCTATTAGTAGCTTCCTGAATAAATTCTCTAGTCTTCTTGTACTATGGGTAGGCGCCTTCCTCGTCCTCAAGCAACAACTCACCCTCGGACAACTTATCGCTTTCCGCATTCTCTCAGGTTACGTTACAACTCCCCTACTACGTCTCGTTCAGTCGTGGCAAAACTTTCAAGAAACCGCACTCTCTTTACAACGTCTTAGCGATATTCTTGATACACCCCAAGAAACTGAAGCCGAAGCGCAAAACATTATTATGCCTGCAATTGTGGGCAATGTACGTTATGAAAATCTTTGCTTTAGCTTTCGCCAAAACGGACAATTACAGCTATGTAATATCAACTTAAATTTAAATGCGGGTTCATTTGTGGGTATAGTCGGACAAAGTGGTTCTGGTAAGAGTACTTTGTTGAAATTGCTACCGCGACTCTACGACCCTAAATCTGGCGCCATTCTCATAGATGGTTATGACATCAGCAAAGTAGAACTCTATTCACTGCGTCGTCAAATAGGAGTCGTATTACAAGATACCTTACTATTTGAAGGTACTGTGCGCGAAAATATTGCCCTTGCTTATCCCGATGCTAGTGATGAAGAAATCATAGCAGCCGCTAAAGTCGCTTATGCTCATGATTTTATTATGAATTTGCCCAATGGCTACAATACCCAAGTTGGTGAACGCGGTTCGTCACTTTCTGGTGGACAGAAACAAAGAGTTGCCATTGCTCGCACTGTTTTACAAAATCCGCAATTATTGATTTTGGATGAAGCTACTAGTGCCCTTGATTACAATGCAGAAGCACAAGTTTGTAGAAATTTAGCTCAAGCTTTTAAAGATAAAACGGTATTTTTCATCACTCATCGTCTCGGCACAATCCGTAATGCTGACACTATCTTAATGATGGACTCTGGAACTGTCGTAGAGCAGGGAACGCATGAAGAATTAATGGCAATCAAAGGATACTACTACTGCTTGTATCAGCAACAGGAAGCTCACTTGTAGGTGCGTGACACCACCTGATGGTTAGCTTCGTTGAAGAATTGTTATAGCGTCACGCACCCTACCTTTTAATATATGGCTAATGATTACAAATTTGACCAACCCGTTCTTCTTGAACAATCTTCTAGTTGGTCACGCGCAATTGCATGGGGAATTTTTGGTATTACTGCGTTTACGATAACTTGGGCAAGTGTTTTCAAAATCGATGAAGCGATTCACGTTACGGGTAAATTGGAACCAAAAGCACCTGTCACCGATATTCAAGCACCTGTAGGTGGTGTTGTGAAAACGATTCACGTTAAAGATGGTGAGTCGGTACAACAGGGTAAACTTCTAGTGAGCTTAGAAAAAAATACTGCTGAAGCTGAACTTGGATCATTACAAAACATTCGTACTGCGTTGATACATGAAAATAATTTTTATCGCAATCAAATGGAATCTGTATCACCAGTGATTGTTCGCCAAAAGGCTGCATTATTGGCAATAAAACCAGAAATTGCTTTATTAACTCAATCGCGCGCGGCTTTTGTTGCCGAAAATCAACTCTACCGCGCTCAATTACAAAATTCCAGTGTAATAGCACTGACACCCGAACAAAATCTCAGATTGCAAGAACGTCAAAAGCAGCAAACTTCTCTACTGGCAGGGACACAGATGGAGATAGAACAAGCAAAGCAACAATATCTCCAAAATCAAACTCAACTTGTCAACGCTAAGGAAGTACTGGAAATCAATCAAAAAATTCTTAAAAATCTCGACTCACTTGCGAAAAAAGGCGCCTATCCCAGACTGCAAACCCTCAAGCAAGAACAAGATGTTCGTATTAAAACTGCCGAAGTCGCAAAACTAGACCAAGAACAGCAGCGATTAAAAATAGCTATCGCTCAAGCACAAGCCAAACTTCAAAATACCTCAGCTCAATCAAAAGAAGATATTTTCGCGCGTATTACTACCAACGATAAGAGTATCGCCGAAATCGATAGCCAATTAACCAAGATTATTCTCGAAAATCAAAAGAAAATTTCTGAAATCGATAGTAAAGTCAGTCAAACAAAAACCACCCTCAAGTACCAAAGTATTACTTCACCGATTAACGGAACTGTATTTGAACTAAAAGCCAAAACTCCCGGTTATGTCACAACTTCCAGCGAACCTATCCTGAAAATCGTACCCAAAGATAATCTCGTTGCTAAAGTTTATATAACTAACCGTGATATTGGATTTGTACACGAGGGTCAGCAGGTCGATGTTCGCATCGATTCGTTTCCTTTTCAAGAATATGGTGATATTAAAGGAGAGTTAATTGAAATTGGTTCCGATGCTTTACCACCCGACCAAGTGTACCAATATTGGCGGTTCCCTGCAAAAGTTCGTCTTACTGGACAAACATTAAAAATTGCAGGGCGCCATGTGGCGTTACAATCTGGTATGTCTATCAATGCTAATGTAAAATTGCGAAAACGCACGATTATGAGCATTTTTACAGATTTTTTAGTCCAAAAGACTGAAAGTCTAAAGTTTGTTCGATAAGTTGTAGCATAGGCGTCTCGCCTGTGCAGTATATATTGTAAGGTTGCCAATGGCGACCCTACTCTAATCTTAAACGCGCTTCTTGCTTAACCAAACCATTCATAGCAGCTTCTTGCAAACTCATAAAAGCGTTCAAATCTTCTTTGTCATATTTAGTCCTTAGAAGCTTACGTAATTGATTTTCGTCCGCAAGTGTTAAATAACCAGTTGTTAATACTTCTTTGACTACATCACGAATTAATACCATGACTAATATCCTGACCAATTTAAATAAGGGGATATAAATATATACCAGATGCGTTCCTCTACCTTTTCTCTGGAGAAAAAGTATCATTTTTATGCATAAATACTTAATTTTACAAAACTTAATGTTAATTGTTTAAAAACATCTCTGTATATATAATACTTTACATGGTAATATTAATTACTTTTAAATAAGTATTATCACTAAATCAATATTCCTAATCACTAAGTATCTAGAATATTAGTAAAAAATACAAGTATTAAATTTTACCTGTATATAGTTCTCTAAAATCGAGTATAAAGTAAAAAATTCGACTGTTTGGCGTAAAACTCGTAGTGTAGACCTGAGTATATATAGAGGCGCCTACAATTTTTGATGAGCTTTGGGGTTTTGAATGGACAATACAAGGAGCAAGGAACTTGATTTAGAGTTACAACAGCTAGCGCTTTTAGCACAGCAGCAACCAGTAAAAACAATTAAAAGGCAGTTAGCATTGACACGGTTGGTTAATGAAATCAAGCTATCCGGTAGACTTTGCCATCCACAAAGAAATCAATTTTCTGCAAGACTCTATGAAGAAATTTATAATGAAGCGCTCCAAGAGCTTTGGTTATATATTTGTCAAAATATCCATAAATATGAACCAGAGCGTGCGTCGGTAATTGTATGGGTAAATGTATTACTCGAACGACGGTTTTTTAGAGAAGCTATTCCAAAAGTTTTAGGTAAAGCGAGTGTGGAACGTATGAATTTATCAGAATTAGAGAATACTCCATATTTACAAGAACCACCTGCGCTGACCGAAGTGTTAAGAGAATATATTGAAAACGACCCGGAAAACTTGTTTAAAAAAGAACATATAGAAAAATATCCTTCTGCCACTTTTCAAGCTCTAGCACAACGTCGATTTAAGGGCAAATCTTGGAAGGAAATAGCCGCAGAATTTGAAGTAAAAATACCTACTGTTAGTAGCTTTTACTACCGATGTATTGATAAGTTTCAGTCAAAAATACGCGAACATTGCGTTAATTGTTAGTTAATTAAATAATTAAAATTTACAGTGCAAGAGTACTAGCAATGCTTACCAACCACCAAGAACGTTTAACTTTTACAGTTCCGTTGACTTTAGAAAATCACAGTCTTGCTCAAGCTTTTAGGCGCCAGCAAAGCGATTCGACGAAAGCGAAACAAGTATATCTTAACACTCTGGCTGTATGTGCTGTTAGGTATTACTTGTGTTGCATGGGAATTGAAACGAATTGCGAAAATTGTTCGAGTTGGAATTCTGTAGCACAATCATTTATGGATGTCGGTGATTTAGAAATTCCTCAACTTGGAAAACTTGAATGTCGTCCAATATTACCTAATAGTGATATAGTTCGTATTCCGGCAGAAACTTGGTACGACCGCATTGGTTACGTTGGGGTGCAGTTTGATGAAGCTTTGCGTGAAGGTACTTTGCTAGGGTTTGTAAAAAATGTTGCATCATGTGAGTTGCCAATTCGTCAATTACTGTCTTTAGAAGATTTACTTATTCACTTAGACGAACTACAACAAACAGCGCTTAGTAGAATGCAAGTTAATCTTAGCCAGTGGTTTGAAAATGTTTTTGCTCCTGGTTGGCAGTCTTTAGAAGCATTATTAACAGCTAATGTTAGCCAACTAGCCTTTAGTGTAAGAAATGAAACTAGTATAACTAATACAGTCAGAGGAGCAAAGCTGATTGATTTGGGATTGCAGCTTGGACAATTTTCGCTAGCATTATTAATTGCAATTACTCAGGAAGCTAAAGAGAGCAGGTGTATTACTATACAACTTCACCCGATGACTTCTAACAAATTTTTACCTACTAGCTTAAAATTAATTTTAATGTCTACTCTTGGTGAAATTATTCAAGAAGTTCATTCCAGAAGCATGGATAATTATATACAACTCAAACGATTTAGAGGCAAACCTGGAGAAGAATTTACGATTTGTATCACTAATAATGAATTTACACTTACCGAGAATTTTGTAATTTAGTAGGAATGCAAAAGTTAGTTGTTTTAAGTTTGGGAGAAGGCAATTTAGGTAGTGGCTTTTTGGTGACAGCAAAGCTATCTAAACCTGGTGAGCATCCAATTCAGCTACGAGGTGCTTTACCTGCGTTTCGCGAATTACTCGAACTAGAACGTAACTGGCAACTATTATATTCTGCGCTTTATCGTCGTGTTGATTTTGCTCCTCGTCTAGAAGTCGAAGATACAGATGTTACAAACGTTTCTGAAGTTGAATTTCATGACTTATGTCAAACTTTGTCAGATTACATAAATACTTGGCTGAACTCAGATGGATTTCGTAAAATAGATAAATCTTTACGAACCCACTTAAACATCCATGATGAAATTCGTATAATCATCGAAACCAACGATGTAATTATGAAACGACTTCCTTGGCACTTGTGGGAATTGTTAGAAGATTATCCTAAAGCTGAAATTGCTATTGCATCTCCAGAATATCAGAAAAAATCAGTTACTCAACCTTTAAAAAGAAAACTCAAAATTTTGGCGATTCTTGGTAACAGTCAAGGTATAGATATAAATAAAGATAAAGAGTTTTTAGAAAAATTATCGCCACAAGCGACTATTAAATTCCTTATAGAACCATCTATTGAAAATTTAAATAATCTTTTATGGAAAAACTGTGATATTTTATTTTTTGCTGGTCACAGTTCGAGTCGAGATAGAGGGGAGATTCAACTTAATCAAACTGATGTTTTAACTGTTGATAAATTAAAGTACGCACTTAATAAAGCTATTTCTGGTGGACTTAAGCTTGCTATATTTAACTCGTGTGATGGCTTGAAGTTAGCACAAGATTTAGCCAACTTGCACATTCCCCAAGTTATTGTAATGCGGGCGCCTATTGCCGATACAGCCGCGCAAGAATTTTTAAAGTACTTTTTAGAAGCATTTTCTAGCGGACAATCATTATACGTTGCGGTACGTCACGCGCGCGAACGACTCCAAGGTATCGAAGGTGAATACCCCTGCGCTAGTTGGTTACCAGTTATCTGCCAAAACCCAGCCGAAGAACCACTGTTGTGGAAATTGCCACCCTCTAAATTGACTTGGGAAAATCTAAGCAAAATTTTAGTAACGAGTACACTAATTACTATCTTAGTTTTAGGCGCCCGCTATTTCGGATACCTCCAACCATTTGAACTACAAGCTTATGACCGTTTTATGAGTCAGCGTCCAGCTATCGAACGGTCAGACGAGCGTTTACTTTTAGTCACAATAGACGAAAGTGATATTCGTTACCAAAATCGTAAACAAATGAAAGGTAGAGGTTCACTATCTGACCAAGCATTGGCTGAACTTTTACAAAAACTCGAAGCATACAAACCCCAGGTTATTGGTATCGACGTATATCGAGATTTTCCAGTAGAACCCAGCTACCCAGATTTAGCAAATCGATTGCGCTCTGACAATAGAATTTTCACTATATGTAAAGTTAACGCCAAATTTGATGATGAAGAGGGAATTCAAGCAGCATCTGAAGTACCGATAGAACGTTCGAGCTTTAGCGATTTTGTCGAAGATAAAGATGAAGTACCTCGGCGCCATCTGTTACAGTTACAACCAGATATAAAATCACCTTGTACTTCAGAATATGCCTTTAGCCTTCAGGTTGCGAGTTACTACTTACAGTCAAAAGGTATATATCCAAATCTTACTTCCGATGGATACTTGAAAATTGGCGATGTTGTATTCAAATCATTAAAAGAACATTCTTCCGGTTATCAAAAAATAGATGCATCCGGGTATCAATTGTTGCTAAATTATCGCTCATTATATCCAACCGAAAAAATTGCTACATCGGTGTCGCTTCGAGATATTCTCGACGGTCAAATTCAGCCAGATTCGCTAAAAAATAGACTCATTATCATTGGCGTAACTGCTGGTAGCACAGCAGATTATTGGAAAATTCCGATTAGTAAAAAACGGATTCCAGGCATTTTTGTGCAAGCGCACATGGTTAGCCATATATTAAGTGCGGTGGAAAATCGTAGACCTTTATTATGGTGGTGGTCTGGATGGATAGAAGCTATTTGGATTTGGGGGTGGTCAATAATTGGTGCAATAATTGTTACCTATATTCAAAAGCCATTACACCTAGGAATAGGGGTAGCTACAACTCTTTTGCTACTACTTAGTATTTGTTTCAGCATTTTTATACAAGCTGGATGGATACCCTTTATTCCTTGTGCTTTAGCATTTGTGTTAACAGCGACTTTTACCACAATCTGGATGCGTAAATTTGTAGCTTCTAAATGTAGTTAAAGAAGGAGTACAAATATTGCCAAAAATTGGAAGCTCGCATTATGGCTGGTATAAATCTACTAAAATTATTCATAAGATTTTTGCTGTTTGTTGTAATAATTAATTTTATGAATTATCCTTCCGAGGCGCCAGCACAAAGTATTAAATTAATAAATAACTCTCCGAATCAGTCTAGAAATCGGCTTGCTCGGTTAAAATTTCCTAACAACGGTGCCCCTGTAGGTAGGCGCCGAGGAGGTGCAAGACGCGAGGTTTGCCCGAACCTAGATAATAATTTAACTGCACTGGTTCCAGGAGAAGATTCGGAAGTTGAATCGAAATCTTTTCTTGCGTTGACTGTTTCTGAGTATCCAACATTTTGGATTTATCTACCAAAATTTCCAGCAACAGTTACAACAGGACAATTTTCGCTTCAAGACGAAAACAACAAAGATATTTATCGCAAATCGCTAACTTTACCTAACCAATCAGGTGTAATTGGGTTTAAGTTACCACAAAACGCACGTTATGCATTAAAAGTTAATCAAAAGTATCAATGGTATTTTAAAGCAAGTTGCAATGAAGTACAAAAAAGACCTAGAAATTATTACGTTTATGGATGGGTAAAAAGAATAGAAACCACACCGAGTCTGGACAGTCAAATAAAATCACGATTACCAAGGGAGTATATAACTTATGCAGAAAATCAAATTTGGGAAAGTGCTTTAACAAGTTTAGCTGATTTGCGTTTGAGTAATGCAAATTTACCACAGCTAAGAGAAGATTGGACTGGTTTATTGGAATCTGTGGGTTTAGGCGAATTTGCTAGGGCGCCTCTCCAGCGTTATCAGTTAGAGCAATAGTTGTTAAGCGCGCGTTAGTTCTTAGATTTTCTCAAAAATTCTATATTGTCAAATACTTGGGAGGTTTTGTATGTACATCAAAGAGATTTTTAAGCGTTTTAGAATCTACATAGCTATCTTAACTATGTTAACAATTGGATTATTATCTTATAAAGGAGATATCGTTTTAGCAAAGAATCCAAGTAAAGTTGATATAAATACAGCTTCTAAAGAGGCAATTCAAATACGTTCTTATATTCGCGTTCCAAAAGACGGTCGCGGAACAAACTCACAGTCAAGACATAATTCATTGAATTTACAGCGAATAACCTGTAATACAACTGCTGAATCTGCCCCTTATAATATGGTAACGGTAAGAGTTTATAAACAGAACCCAGATATGGAGGATGGGTTAGAGCTTTTAGCATATTGGGGACCGAGACAGCTTAGTTCAGGAAATAATGATGCTGTTAGTATTAGTACAGCATTTCAACACGAGGTTTTAGTTCAAGTATCTTACCTTGGTAACGATGGTACAGAATATTTAATTGGGCAACGATGGTTAAATGGGTCGAACAATCAAAATTTGAATTTTATCAATGAAGGGAATAGATCAGACTACTCAATGTCTTATTCAATTAGTATTAGTAATTCCTCTAGTAATTCCTCTAGTAATTCCTCTCAACAATAATGAAACAGCAGATTTGTCAATCGATAAAAACTGCAATTGCATTCTATTTTCTATTCGTGAGTAATCGCACTCAAGCCGAAATAGTTAAAGATGCAACACTAAAAGTTAACTCTGAAGTTGTTTCTCCTCAAACCAATGTTGAACAGGTAAAAGGGGGAACTGTTGCAGGTAGTAACTTATTCCATAGTTTTGAGAAATTTAATATCAACGAAGGTAGTAAAGTCGATTTCGTTAGTCCTAGTAGTGCAATCGCAAATATTTTGGTGCGAGTCACAGGTGGAAACCGTTCTGATATTAAGGGAACTTTAGCAACATCAGGTCAATCGAAACCCAATTTCTTTTTAATGAACCCCAATGGGATTTTCTTTGGTCCAAAAGCTAGACTTGATATTGGAGGTTCGTTTGTCGCAACAACAGCGAATGCAATTCAATTTGGTGATGGCGCCATTTTTAGTGCATCAGTACCCAATAATCCTGAGCTACTAACAGTAAACCCTTCGGCTTTTTTATTCAATCAAATAAAAAGCGCGCCAATTACAAATCAATCAACAGCAGCAATCACAGGTTTAAAGGTTCCTAACGGTAAAAGTTTGTTGTTAGTGGGTGGAGATATAAATTTACAAAGTGGTATATTAAACGCTCAAGGTGGTTATATTGAATTAGGAGGTTTAGCAGGTTCTGGAAATATCGGATTAAATACTGACACAAATTTTTTGAAACTAAGCTTTTCTGAAAATGCTCAACTAGCTAATGTCTCGTTGACTAATAGCGCGGAAATAAATGTACCTGGTCAAAATGGCAAAATAGTAATTAATAGCCAAGATTTTAGCATAGATAAAAGTTCTTTACGTATAGGTTCTTCGCGTAATACTCAAGAAGCAAATCTTATCATCAACGCTCAAGGTAATATCAATGCCACCAACAGATCGAACATTAATTCTAACGGTAGCAATATTAATATCAAAGCTGGAGATATTTATTTTAACAATACAACATTGAGTAGCCCAGCAGCAAGTAGAAATGCAGGTAACATTAATATAAATGCTCGCAATAGTATTAATTTAGTAAATAGTGGAATTAGCAGTGATTCTAATGGTGTTGGTAATGGTGGAACAATTGATATTAATGCTAAATCGCTATCTTTAAGCGATGGTGCTGTGATTTATACAAGAGCATTAGACCAAGGTAATGCAGGCAATATTAAAGTCAATGCTGACGATATCAACATTGTTGGTGTTAATTCCATTCAAGGATTTTCTAGCGGGTTGTTAACAGCTTCTGAAGAAAAAGATAGCGGTCAAGCTGGTAATATCGATGTTACTACCCAAAACCTGCGTATATCTAATGGTGGAGTTTTAAGTGGTAGAACTCTCAGCGTCTCTCCTGGAGGTAATATTTCTGTAAATGCGAATAAAGTTGAACTTTTTGATGGTGGACAAATACTTACCAGCACTTTCAACAGTGGCAATGCAGGTAATATAAATATTAATGCTAACTTTGTTCAAATATCTGGTACTGACCCTACATATTTTGAGCGACTTAACAAACTACGTGATAGTAGAGTTGACGCTATCCAAATAATTGATAATGATAGTTCGGCTAGTGGTTTATTTGCACGCGCGCGCGGAGACACAGCAAGTAGTGGAGGAAATATCCAAATCCAAAATTTCCAGCGGTTAGAGTTACGCAATAATAGCCAAATCAGTACTACTGCTGGAACAGAAAATAGTCCCGGTAATGGTGGTAATATCACCATTCAATCACCTAATGGTTTTATTGTTGCCGTTCCAGAAGAAAATAGTGATATTACAGCTAACGCTTATAACGGTGAAGGTGGTTTTATTAAAATTGATGTACAAGGTATATATGGTTTGGCGCCGAATAAACAACTTACTCCATCGAGTGATATTACTGCATTTTCCCAACTCAATCCTGAACTGAATGGAATTATTCAAATTGATAGGTCTGCTGTAGAACTTAATACTGATTTACTAGAGTTACCTTCTGTACCGACTGATACCAAACTTGCTCAAACTTGCCAATCGACTATAGCAACGAATCAAAGTAGTTTTAGTATTATCGGACGTTCTGGTTTACCACCGAATCCGAAAGAAGTGCTTAGTGGTGATGCGGTACAAGTTGGTTGGTTGGAGCCAACTACATCAAATGAAAATAATAAAATAGCATCTGCATCTAAGATTTACGTTCCAGCGAAACCTGTACAAATTGTTGAAGCAAATACTTTGGTAAGAAATTCTAAGGGTGAGATATTACTTACTGCAAATGAACCGACACAAAACCAAAGTGATGGTTTGCTTTCGCAAGCTCAATGTCAGTCAAAGTAAGGTGGGCAGTGCCCACCCTACAAGCTGTTCATCCGTTGCCAGCACGGTTATAGCCAGTTGCCTACTAGTACATAAGGCGCCCAGTTAAATGGTTTTTTATCTTTTTGCAAAACAGCTAGTTGAGCTTGACGTAATGCTTCGGCTTTACTCATTCCAGTATTTAATTTTTGGTAAAACTCACCCATGAGAAATGTAGTTGAATAATCTTCAACTGACCATAGACTTGCTAGTGTACTACGGGCGCCTGCTTTTACAGCAATACCCGCAAGTCCTAAAGCTGCGCGCTTATCACCTTCAGCAGTTTCGCAAGCGCTAAGGACGAGTAGTTCTATATGAGTTAAACTATTTCGGTCAGTAGTTCGCAATAATTTCTCAAAATCTCTGACTTTTAAAAGACCATCCCAAGTAAGAATGAAAGTTTTTTCGGGGTCGGAACTAAATTCACCGTGAGTAGCTAAGTGTACAATCGAAAAAGATTTTTCCTGTAATTGTGTTTGCAAATTTTTTTGGGTGAATTCTTGATTTAATAGTTCTTTACTTCGAGGTATTTCTAACTTAACTTGTTTTAATTCTTGCGGTACATTTTTTAAAGGAGCAAAGAGTTGATTGTTAATAACTCTTTTTTCTCCCACTCCCGCAGTTAAAGCGTTGATTTGAACTTTTTGTAATGGTTGTGGGTCAATTAACTGTAAACCAGGAGTAAGAGCTATAGCGTATTTTTCAATTAGATATTTATCCTGTTGCTTGTTATACAAAACAGCCATTGGAATATTTCGTAAGCTAGCATCTAAAACAAATACTAAAGTTTTAATCTTATTATTAGTTAATTGTGTTTCAAATGGTCGAATCAACCAGTCATAAATTTGCCCTGACTCTTCTTGTACTTGAGAGGTATAATCTGGTTCTTGTAAATCTCCTCGTAATTTGTCGATAATATCTTCAACTTGGCTTTGAGCAATTTCAACTTGATTATGTACCAAGTTATCTCGTCCTGGTAGTTTAAGAATAACTTCAATTCTATCTTTAAGGACAATTGGATAGATAAATGCTGCACTTCTATCTTTTTTATCTACTACTTGGTCAATATTGACTTTTGGTCTTAAACAAGCTTGACGAAAGAAATTGTCTAATTCTGCTAACTGTAATGACTCGATTACATATCGTGCTTGTTTGAGATTTTCAAAGCTAGGCTGATAGTTCTTATTAGTGTACAATTGTAACCCGACCAACTCGCGATATACAGGTTCTACCATATCACGAAACGAAAATTGGATTTCTGGATTCATGAAGAGCAAATCTCGACGTAAAGATTCTAGAGTTTTAAATGCTTCTTGATAATAAGAAATTGCACCACGAGTATCACCTTGTTGATTGAGTAATCTTCCTAGTTGCCATAACCATTGGTAGGTAATATCACCAGGTTGTAGACTTGACGCAATTAATAATGCTTTTTGCGTTAGTTTTTGCGCTTCTGCTAATTGCTTGCTTTGTTCATATAATCTTCCCAAAGTCCCCAATGCATGAGATTCCGCGCGTTTATCACCTAGTATTTGTGCTTGCTGTACTGAAGCAGATAATATTTTAGCAATATCTAGCAATGATAAACCAATAGATTGATTATTATTTTGTAATTTAATTAGACTTTCTGCGAAATTAATTTGTGCGTAAATGCTATTTCGGCTTGGTGATAAATTTTTAAGTTCTGATTCAATTTGCGGAAGTAAAGTTAATGCCGTGGATATTTCCTTGTCATCTATCAAAAGTCTGAATTTATTTAAATGTGCTTGAATGCGTGTTGTGGGAGATGCAATTAGTTCTGCTTGTCTGTAATATTCTAAAGTTTGTTGTACTAGCTTTTTTGCGGCTTCGTTATTCTGAATATAAAGTAAATTGCGATATTGTGCTAAAGTTGTATTCCCTAAACTTAATAAAATGTCACCAAGTTCAGTAGAAGCTTGAATATTACTTGCGACTTTTCTACTTTCCTCTAAAATAGCTCGCGATTGATTCAAATTTCCAACAACCCGTAAAACGTTACCAAGACTAAGTAACCCAGTTGCCTTTACAAGTGAGTCAGGTTGTTTTGTTAAGCTTTGTTCCACCTCAGTTAATACTGTTTTTGCCTGATGGTAAAGCCCTAATAATTGCATGGCAGAGGCTGAGTTAACGTGGTTGCGGATTAAAAGAGCTTCATTGCCATTTTTTTTATAAATATTAGCAGATTGGCGCCAAGTTTCGAGTGCTGCTTCTGTTTTACCCTGTTCAAGTTGTAATTTTCCTTGCACATCTAATGTTTGTGCGACAATATCTGAATTAGATATTTGTGAATGGCTAACTAAATTTAGAGAACGTGTAATGGCAGCTTCTGCATCCCTTAATTGTCCCATTTGTTGGTAAGTTAAAGCCAAATTGCTCAATGTTACAACTTGGTTAGCTTTGTTACCACTTGTTTCAAAAGCCGCATTTGCCTGCTTTAATACTTTAACAGCTTCTGCAAACTTTCCGGCATCGTAAAGCGCTTTCCCTTGTTGTAGTAAATTTTCGGTTTTAGCGTGCGTATTTTGAAGTTCAGATTTTGAAGTCAAAATATTAACGCGAATTAATTCAGCATTAATCGGCGCCGTTGTAATGGTTAATACCGCTATCAAGAGCGAAAGTAAAACTAATATTTTCACTTTCTTAAATCCATTATGCCGCTTCACCATGCTTCACGCTCGTATATTTTACAACTTACAAAAAATACCAGGCAACGATTTCCTCGCTGACTGGTATTGTAGTGTTTTTTCTTGTGGGGTGGGTGTCCTTGCCCGCCCTATTAATTTTCTAAATCCCTTAAGTCAAAAAGTTATCAACAACATAATCACCGACATTCTTACCGACTTGTACACCGTCTACTGTCGCAGCGTTGATGTGAATACCACCATAAATACGACTGATAGCGTCTTCATTAGCAGCTTGAGTAAAGCTACCAAAGGAACGAGAAACACCTGGTAGTTCTTGAGAGGAAATGTCAAAACTGATATTGTCAGTTCCGTAGAAACTTGCAAGAACTTGGGCAGAGGCGCCACCAAAAACAGAGTGTCCTGATATGTAATCTGGAAATGGGGGTGTATCTAGCAATGGTTCCCAGTTGGGGTCTGCAACGGTTTCAGGATTATTATCTTTGTCACCTTCGCGAATCGCTGTAATTGGACGGAACTGTTCATAAGTATACTTGGCATCCCAAGCGACGATACCAGCATCAGCTTGAGCAAGATTCAATAAAGCAAACATACGAGCATTTTCAGCGAGGCTATTACCTTTTGCAAGGGCGACATCCTGAGCAATTTCATTCCATTGACCAGGTGGACGGAAGGTATCATCACGGTCATATGCCCAAAATTGAGCTATTTCAGTTTGGTCTGCATTCCGAGTTGTGCTGTTTTCGGCGCCGAGGCTTTTTACTTCGTTATATTCTTTGATGTAATTGGGGCTACTGTATTCTGGCAGTGAGTCGGGACGAAATTGAGAAGCACTCGGAATTGCAAAGGGTGTGACTAAACCCCACTGCGGTAAAGCAGCAGGTTTCATGTCAGTGTCGTTGTTTGTCGTTTCGCCATCGGTAAATGTAGGTTTCCAATCACCAACTCCATTACCTGGTTTATAGTTGACGTTGATATCTGAACCGTCATTTTGGCGCTCATTGACAATTTGAGTAGCTACTTTTTCTCCGATTTGTATACCTTTGGTTTTTGCAGTACCATCTGGAACTGAATTTAAAAATGTTTGATAGTACCCATCAAAGGTAGCTTTTTGAGATGGAAACAAGTCAACCAGGGCTTTATGTGCTGCTGCAACTGCTGCAACTTCCTGTGATGCACCTGCGGCTTCTGAAGCACTGATATCTACTAAGTAAGGTTTATGACTACGGTCAATTGCGTTAACTGCGTCATATATAGCAGCGTGAACAATTGCTTGGTTGCGCGCGGCTATTGGTGGTGGGGTTCCTTTGAGTGCATCGCCTTTTCCAGAATCCGCAATTGCATTCAGTAATATCGAGTTCCACTGAATGACTACATCACCTTGGGTAATTATTTTACCTTGGCTGCTATTGATAGTATTATTACCCTGGTTTACCTCGGCAAATAGATAATAAAGTCCAGGTGAGACGACACTTGGAGTACGGAACTCTGATTGTGAAAAATCTACTGTAATTGTTTTCGATTGACCCGGCGCCAGTTGGATATTTTGATTTGCCAGAGTACCCAGTAATTCATCGGTTCCTTCGAGTCGGTCTGTGGCGCCTCTTGGTGAACCCAACACATTTAATGTATTAGTATCGAGTACATTATCAATCGAAGCATAAAGCTTTAAGTCAACAGGCCCATTAAAAGCTGCATCACCCTTGTTGGTAATAGAAACATTGACTTTACCCTGTTCCGTCGGGAAAATTCCTGGAGTTTGAAGTACATCACCAAACTCAACCGCAAGATTTGCTGCCATAAGTTATTGCTTCCTTGGTATAAAATCGGGTTTTTACACGAAAACAAACTGATTCGTGTCGTATAAATTCAACCTAGTGGTTGAAATATCTTGAACAATGCCAATTAATTCAGGTGTATTTTGACCTTGGGTAAGAAATACTCCTGTACCCGATGTAGAAGCAATAGGAGAACTTCCTAATGTATACATATCCGCTGAACCCACAAGTTGAATTTTATCGATGCCACGGGCAACATTATCACCAACAAATCCAAAATCTGTAATCAATGCATAATCATTTATACCAGTCGCATTGATATTGCTGTCATTGTAAAGAACAACATCGTAAACTACAGTGTCATTTCCATTGGCATCTCTAGCGTTAGCTTCTGCCAACCCCAAAACAAAGGTGTCGTTGTTTCCTCCACCTGTCAAAGAATCAATTTCACCAATACCAAAACCATTTTGAATTTGTCCAAAGAAATCTGTGTCAGTACCAATTAATTTATCTTTACCATCGCCACCATTAAGCGAGTCGTTACTTTGTCCACCAAATAAGTTATCGTTGCCGCTTTCACCATAAAGAGTGTCTTTTCCGCGTCCTCCATAGATTTGGTCGCTGCCTCTACCACCGTAAACTATGTCATCTCCACTAACTGCGGGGCTTTGTTCAAAGTCATCACCGTAAAGTACATCATTTCCTAAACCACCGTAAATAGTGTCATTGTTATTTCCACCTTCGGCGTAGTCGTTACCAGAACCACCATCGATAAAGTCTGTACCGTTTTGACCAAAAAGCGAATCGTTCCCATCATTACCGTAAAGGGTGTCGTTACCGATACCAATTAAACTTGAATTACCGCTAGGAGCAAAATCACCGTATATTTGGTCATTCCCAGCGTTGCCTTTTACATAGTCGTTTCCGGCGCCACCACTAATAGCATCACTTCCTCCTAAACCGTAGACCTTATCATCACCACCAAGTGCGGCAATAATATCATCGTTCTCGGTACCATAAATAGTTTCCGAGTTAGGAGTTCCTCGAATTGGATTAAAGCCAGAGTTTACATAATTTCTATATTCTGGCGCCTCATTGATATTTTCGATATTTTGATTTGGCTGTTTATCTATATTTGGTTTTAGATTGCTATTTTCAATATCTCCTAATTGTTGTATTTGTACTTTTTGGTTTGCATCTGCCTCTACTTTTATAAGCTTTGCAACTGGTAATACTGTCTCGGTTTCACTTTGAAATTTAAAAGAGTTAGTTTCTTGACTATCTAACTCTAAATCTCCCACATTTAGCTCATCAGAGTCATAACCTGCTATTGCCATTATTTTACCCTTAAGATTGCATGAGTTTTAAATTAGTAAGCAATTGAGTAGTTTTGCTTTCCTTTTTTATGCTATGCATTCTAATTTTAACTGTCAACAAGTCTTGACCATTAAATAAAACATAATTCATCTAGTTATGTTTTTATTCAGCAAATACCTATATTTTTAAACTAGTTAATTCGTTTTTTGTGATTAATATTTATTTTTGTAAATCTTTGCATAATTTGACGTTTAAAACTGCGACAAGAATATGTAGCAGAAACCGGGTTTCTAGGATTTAAAAGTGATTAGGAGGTAAGCCGGAGTGGATACACAAGGTTTGTACTTAACTGCTAGAGAGCGTAAAATATTACAGCAAAGCTTACATGCTGATTTACGTTCTGAATGGCGCCGTAGAATTGAAATTATGTTGCTAGCAGATACTGGTAAAACGCAGACGCAAATCTGTAAAGCAGTTGGATGTTCGCAAGAAACCGCGCGCTACTGGATTATGATGTTACAAATAGGTCAAGCACATAAATGGAATAACAGTAGTGTTGGAAGACCAAAGGTTGTTAGTGACGAATATGTAAATAGATTAAAAGTGCTTGTTTGCCAAAGTCCCCGCGATTATGGATATTCAAATGGACGTTGGACGGCACAATGGTTACGGACACAGTTAGAAAAAGAATTTGACATTCAAATCAGTAATTATCACATTACTCGTTTATTAAAATCAATGGGAATTTCAATGCGAAAATTATCGCATCAGACAAGCTTTTAGCTGTTGAGCAAGGGTTTCTACATTAGGCGCCTTCAGCATATTAAGATGATTGCCTGGAATTATATGAGTATCTACTCCTTCACTAGTTAGCGCATCCCAACCTAAGTTTAGATTTTGAACGGCGCCTTGAAATTGAACATTTGTTCTAAAAAGAGTAATTCGGTTTGGGTAGACTTTTGGGACGTAGTTAAGGACTGCTTGAGTATTAGCTTGAAAAATACGAAGCATTGGGCTAATTGTTAGCTCGTTCAAAATTTGAGACTTAGATTCGTCAGATAAAAGGTTTGCTATAGCTGTATCTCCTTGAAGAAAACGTGATAATATATTACTTACAATTTTTCTTACAAATTTATTTTTATGGTTTGAAGCTATAAATAAATAACAATAATCGAGCAAAAAAGACCAAATATTACGCGCGGCAACTGTGAAGATATATTTCAAAACATCGCCAATAGAAGGTTGATTACTAGAAACAGGCGCCGCAGTGTCAAGTAATGCTAGTAAAGCCACCTCATCCCCATTTGATTGTAACTGTTGAGCCATTTCAAAAGCAACTAAACCACCAAAAGACCAACCAGCCAAAAAGTAAGGCCCATTCGGTTGCACTGTTCGCAATGCTGCAATATAACGTGTTGCCATATCCTCAATGCGAGTTAATGGTGTACTTTCTCCGTCGATGCCAACAGGTTGTAGTCCATAGAAAGGTTGATTTTTTCCTAGATGATGAGCTAATTCAAAATAAGGAAGAACAACACCAAAAATAGGATGTACACAAAATAAAGGAGGGTTTTCTCCATTAGGCTGAATGGCAACTAATGGAGACCAAGGTTGAGCATCATCTAAACATAACTGACTTGCTAACTGAGCAATTGTAGGATTTAGAAAAAGAGCAGCTAATGGTAAATCTCGCTTCAACTGCTTATGTATTTGTTCTATAAGCTGTACAGCTAGTAACGAATTACCTCCCAAATCAAAGAAGTTATCATTAATACTTACACGTTCAACACTAAGAACTTCAGCCCAAATTTTTTCTAGTGCCAACTCAGTTTCTGTACGAGGAGCAACAATAGTATTAAGTACTTCAGTACTTCCCCATACAGATAACGCACAATAATCAACTTTGCCCGCTGGTGTCAGTGGCAAACAATCAATTACTATAAAAGCAGATGGCGCCATATAATCTGGCAATTTTTGTTTTAAAGTTTGTTTTAAAGCTTGTTTTAAATTATCCAGTTCAATTATTGATGCCTTTTGGCTCTTGACAATATAAGCCACTAAATGATTATTTCCTAATTCATTCTCTTTAACAACCACCACTGATTGTTGTACATCTTGATGCTGATTTAGTACTGTTTCAATTTCTTCCAGCTCGATACGAAAACCGCGAATCTTTACTTGATTGTCAATACGACCTAAAAATTGAATATTTCCATCTGCCAAATAACGCCCCAAATCACCCGTCTTATAAAGCCTACACCCTCGAAGGGCTAAAAATTCGGTTTTTGTGGAATTTATATAGCCACGCGCCAAACCATCACCACCAATATACAATTCACCTACAACCCCAATCGGCACAGGATGTAAATATTTATCTAATATATAGACTTGGGTATTAACAATCGGGCGCCCAATTGATAATTTATCAGTCACACTGGTAATTTCTGCAACCGTTGACCACACAGTAGCTTCAGTAACTCCATAAGCATTAAAAAAGCGGCGCCCAGGTTTCCATTTTTTTACAATATCCTGAGTACAGGGTTCACCAGCACAAATAATAGTTTGCAGTGCTGGAAAAGCTGTTTGCGGCAAAACAGCTAGTACAGTAGGTGGAAGCGTGACATGAGTAATTTCATTGCGTCGCAACATTTCAATTAAAGGTTGTCCAGGTAAAAGGGATTCCTTTAAAGCTAAATATAAAGTTCCCCCTGTTGCTAATGCCATGACAATTTCAAAGATTGAGGCGTCGAAACTTAAGGATGCAAATTGTAATACGCGCGCGGTTGGTTGTAAGTTAAAGGTTGATTTTTGAGCATGTATTAAGTTAGTTAAACCTTTATGCTCTATTTGGACTCCTTTGGGTTTTCCTGTGGAACCAGAGGTGTATATTATGTAAGCTAGATTGTTAGGGGTTAGGTTGCTGGTTGGGTTTATTTGGGGTTGTTGTGTGATATTAGAGTTTTGATTGATGTGAATACGTTGATCCCCCCAACCCCCCTTGATAAGGGGGGCAGAAGATATGGAGGAGTGGGTTAGTAAAATGGATATTTGGGCATCTTCTAGCATGTAGTGAAGACGCTCAGGGGGATAGGTTGGGTCTAAAGGTAAATAGGCGCCACCTGCTTTAAGGATGCCTAAAACTCCTACAATCATATCTATGGAACGCTCTAAACATATGCCAACTAAAACCTCTGGTTTAACCCCAAGTTGTTGTAAATTATGCGCTAGCTGGTTTGCTCGAATGTTGAGTTCTCGATAAGTTAATTGCTCATCCTCAAACACTACAGCGACAGCATCAGGAGTCTGTTCAACTTGCGCTTCAAAAATCTCATGAAAACACAACTCGATTTCTGATTCTCTTCCCCCCCTTACTAAGGGGGGTAGGGGGGATTCTATTATCTGCAAATCAGAAATTTTCTGAATAGGATTAACAACAATACTTTCCAACAGCGTTTGAAAATGTCCCAACATCCGGGTAATAGTGGCGCCATCAAATAAATCAGTACTATATATAGCTTGAACTTTTAGACCTTCCACGTCTTGCCACAGGTGGAACTCCAAATCCAACTTCGCGCTACAATGCTCAATTTCAAGCATTTCAAACGTTAAACCTGGTAACTCTAATGCTTCTACTGGGGTATTTTGGAGTGAGAACGCAATTTGAAACAGTGGATGATAACTCAAAGAACGTTCTAGCTGTAATGCGTCTACTAATTTTTCAAAAGGTAAGTCTTGATGAGCATAGGCGCCTAAAGTAACTTCCTTGACTCGACGAAGAAGTTCTTGAAACGTTGGATTGCCAGATAAATTAGTACGCAATACTAAACTATTGACAAAAAAGCCAATCAACCCTTCTATTTCGCTACGGTTCCGATTAGCAATTGGTGAGCCTACAACAATATCAGATTGCTGCGTGTAACGATAAAGTAAAACTTTAAACGCGCTAAGAAGCGTCATAAATAATGTAACACCTGAATGCTGGCTAAGTGCCTCCAATGCTTTATTTAACGATTGCGGTAATTGTAAATATTGTTTTTCACCTTTATAACTAGGAATTGCACGTCTTGGTCTATCGGTGGGAAAATTTAATACTTCTATGTTATGTAACTGATGGCGCCAGTAAGCTCGTTGAGTTTCGAGAACTTCTCCAGCTAACCACGTGCGTTGCCATTGAGCATAATCAGCATATTGAATAGGTAGTTCCGGCAGGTTGCCATTTTGATAAAATATACTTAGTTCTCGAATTAACACTCCAATTGACCAACCGTCAGCAATAATATGATGCAAACTCAGTAATAAAACATGTTGAGCTTCTTCAAGTTGTAGCAACGTTACTCGTATTAGTGGCGCCTTCGTTAAATCAAAAAGACGTTGAGACTCTTCGGTTGCAATTTGCTGTATTTGTATCTCGCGTTCTGCAACCTCAATATTACGTAGGTCTATTACAGAAAAGGGTATGGTCAACGAAGGTGCAATTACCTGCACTGGTTCAGATACCAATATAAATGAGGTGCGTAATACTTCGTGGCGCCGGACAATATCATTAAATGCCTTTATAAGCAAATTCCTATTGAGCGAACCTGTGAGACGAAGCGCTGTTGAGACATTGTAGAGAGGATTGTCTCTTTGTAATTGGTTAAAAAACCATAATCTAGCTTGAGCAAATGATGTAGGAAAAACAAAGACTTCTGTTTCTTCAGAAAAATCAAGCTTTTCCTCACCTGCTGATACTGATGTTCGCTCAATTGCCATAGACTATACCAAAGTTGTCATCTTAATTTTAGTAGAATCCTAGAAACCGGGTTTCTATCTTAAAAAATACCAAATTTACCTTTAATTGAGGAAAATACCTAATTTTTAGTGTTTTTTTGACACTTTCTATGGTAACATCTGTCTTATAAGAGAAATACTTATTGTTGTGATACCTATTTTTGCTCGTTATAGCTCATATCTATTTTGCGATTCTTCAAGTTTGGAAGAACGCACTGTGGGTTTTTGAAGCTTATTTTATAGGGGCATTAGAATTCAGTTAAATTGTACAAAAATTCGATAAGCATGAAGATTAACCTCTGCACAAGTAGGTTTAATTGTCATAGCTATAGAAACCGGGGTTCGTACTTAAAATATTGTAATCAGAAACCCGGTTTCTCTTGTTATTTATAAAATAGTTTTTTCTCAAAAATGGCGACATGAAAACAGTTAATCTTGGCAGACAAAAATTTTTGCATAACAAAGAGATTACCTTTCTATTAAAGGAAATTTCTCAAAATTCTATTAAAGGGTGTCTACAAGTATTAAGTCTTTCACAAACATGGTCTCTATATTTTGATAAAGGACAATTGATATATGCTTGTCAAGCAAATAGCATGTGGGATATTTTTAGTGAGAAGTTACAGCAATTATTTCCTCAACTTAATAATTTAGATAATGAACTTGGTGGTCAACTTCAAGCCATATTTGATAGTAAAACAGATGATGCAATGCTAGACAGATCAGATTATTTAGCGATATGCTGGCTAGTTGAACAACAATATTTAAACTCATTGCAAGCTGGTAAACTAATAGAAGAAATGGCTATTAGAATGTTGGATTCATTTCTGAAGCTAGGAGATGGTGCTTACGAATTTATACCTCAAACCTTACCAGATTATTTACCAAAATTTTGTCATCTTGATATTTCCTTGTTGATTCGCCGTTGTCAATTACGTTCTATGAATTTAACTAATGTTAACCTTTTTAAAGAATCAGCTAATCGTAATGAAATTAAGCTGTTTTCGGGCTTAGAACAAAAACAATTGAAACCAAATCAAATCAATGACATTAGAGTTATTACTCCAAATATTGAAGATAGCGCTGTTAAAATTAACCAATTAAATGATAATAACACTGAACAGAAACCTTATAAAGTGTTATGTATCGATGATAGCCCGATAATGTTAAAAACAATTAAAAGTCTTTTAGACGAACAAATATTTACTGTAACCAGTATTGATGACCCATTGAAAGGTTTAATGCAAATTCTTCGTATTAAACCCGACATAATTCTGCTTGATGTTTCGATGCCTAACTTGGATGGCTACCAACTTTGCTCTTTATTACGTAAGCACTCAGATTTTCGTAATACTCCAGTAGTAATGGTGACAGGAAAAACTGGATTCTTAGATAAAGCACGAGCAAAAATGGTGAAAGCTTCGGGATACTTGAGCAAACCATTTAGCAAAGCTGATTTACTAAAAGTGTTATTTTCACAAATTGGCCATATGTAGAGAGGAAGAATTTAGAGAGATTTAGAATTGTCGCTTTTTGTTCATGTAACGAACAGCTAGTACATCTGATTCGTGTGGCGCCAGACAATTTTGCCAAGTCTTGCTCCAATTATGTTATCAATCGTGAGTGCATGGGAATTATAAGAAAAGAAGCTTATCAACGTCTACCGTATCTCGATTCGCTAAAAATAAAAACAGTTTGAAAAGCTTATTTTTCTTGTAGAGTTCTTGTGGGGTGGGCATCCTTGCCCGCCCGCTTATATATGGTAATGGGACGGCTTGCCCGCCCACTTATGTATGGTAATGGGACTCTAGAGGACGCCCATCCCACAAGATGCACTGTGTTGTACTATAAAGTAAGCACAGTATCTTTTTGTACTTGCTCATACGGTTATATTTACTGCATGACATGAATATTAATAACTCTTTATGGCAACCAGCACCTTCATGTTTAAGTTTGTCACCACACGATGTTCACTTATGGCGAATTCAGCTAGTACGAACAGAAACGGAACTCCAAGATTTGAGAGATGTTCTCTCTAGCGATGAAATTACGCGCGCTCTTAGGTTTCGTTTTGAAAAAGATAGACAGCGTTTTATCGCAGGTCGTGGTATTCTTCGCAAAATTTTGGGTCGATATTTAGGTGTTGATGCACAAGCTGTAAAATTTGCCTATGAGCCTCGTGGTAAACCTTTATTAGCTGAAACGTTTGCTCTTCACAATATATCATTTAATTTGTCCCATTCCGAGGATTTAGCGCTCTGTGTGGTTAGTAGTATTCAAAATGTCGGTGTAGACTTAGAATTTATTCGCGCGATTGATGATGTAGAAAGCTTTGCTAAACGATTTTTTACAGATAATGAGTATAAGGGTATTAAGTTGCTTGCTGTTGGTCAGCAGCAAAAAATGTTTTTTCGCTATTGGACTTGCAAAGAAGCTTATTTGAAAGCTACTGGAGTGGGAATTGGAGAATTAGAAATGATAGAAGTTTCTCTGACTCCAGATTGCGCGCGAATAGTTATTGACCAAACTAATCAAATGGATAAACAGTGGAGTTTAATTGAAGTCGTTTTAGATAATAACTATGTTGCTGCTACTGCTGTAAGTTCTAGTCAAGCTAATTTTATGTACTGGCAGTATTGAAAAAGAAGGACTAAAGTCCTTAGGTATCGGCTCAATAAGTTGGGGTAAATAGTGATTATCTTTGTTGTTGGATATATTTATTATGTATACAAATAACTTAAGCCATGCGGCCGCCCTGCGCCCGCTGCGCCACAGAAGGTTGCTAACAGT